>Ga0114930_10000093_pt1 | contig 93634 bp, 81 predicted proteins | sample AnhtaG_FD_87300 | JGI IMG/M metagenome (GOLD analysis project Ga0114930, IMG submission 87300) | Deep subsurface microbial communities from Anholt, Denmark to uncover new lineages of life (NeLLi) - Anholt_01485 metaG | ecosystem: Environmental > Aquatic > Marine > Oceanic > Sediment | place...
CAAGACGCACGTCAATATCGGGACGATCGGTCACGTCGACCACGGCAAGACGACCCTGACGGCGGCCATCACCATGTCGCTGGCGGCGGCCGGCGGGGCCACGGCCAAGAAGTACGACGAGATCGACGCGGCCCCCGAAGAGAAGGCCCGCGGCATCACGATCAACACGGCTCACGTCGAGTACGAGACGGCGTCCCGGCACTACGCCCACGTCGACTGCCCGGGCCACGCCGACTACGTCAAGAACATGATCACGGGTGCCGCTCAGATGGACGGCGCCATCCTGGTGTGCTCGGCCGCTGACGGCCCGATGCCCCAGACCCGCGAGCACATCCTGCTCTCACGCCAGGTCGGCGTTCCCCACATCGTCGTGTTCCTCAACAAGGCCGACATGGTCGACGACGCCGAGCTGTTGGAGCTGGTCGAGATGGAGGTGCGCGAGCTCCTCAACCAGTACAAGTTCCCCGGCGACGAGATCCCCTTCGTGGCGGGTTCGGCCCTCAAGGCGGTCGAGCAGATGACGGCCAACCCCAAGACCGCTCGCGGCGAGAACGAATGGGTCGACAAGATCTGGGCCCTCATGGACGCGGTGGACAGCTACATCCCCGATCCGGTCCGCGAGATCGACCGTCCGTTCCTGATGCCGGTCGAGGACGTCTTCTCGATCACGGGCCGCGGCACGGTGGCCACGGGTCGTGTCGAGCGCGGCAAGGTCAAGGTCGGCGACGAGGTCGAGGTGATCGGCTTCACGGATACCCGCAAGGTGATCGTGACGGGCGTCGAGATGTTCCGCAAGAGCCTGGACGAGGGCCTGGCTGGCGACAACATCGGGGTCCTCATGCGCGGCATCGGCAAGGAAGAGATCGAGCGCGGCCAGGTCTTGGCCAAGCCGGGCTCCATCAAGCCGCACACCAAGTTCAAGGGTGAGGTGTACGTCCTCACGAAGGAAGAGGGCGGTCGTCACACCCCGTTCTTCCCTGGCTACAAGCCCCAGTTCTACGTCCGGACGACGGACGTGACCGGTTCGATCGTGCTGCCGGCGGGCGTCGAGATGGTCATGCCCGGCGACAACATCCAGATGGAGATCGAGCTGATCACGCCGGTCGCCATCGAAGAGGGGATGCGCTTCGCCATCCGCGAGGGCGGCCGCACCGTCGGCGCCGGCGTCGTCGCCTCCATCCAGGCCTAAGCCGGATCGACCATCCAATCCGAGCGGGGGGACGCGATGCGTCCCCCCGCTCGGTGCTCCGAGGGGGACGTGATCGCCATGACTTCCACTCCGTGCCCTTTCTCGCTATGATGTCCAGCTAACCAGCCCACCCCACGAACCACGTGGAAAGGAAGCCTCTCATGTCGGAATTCGCGCGACGCCTGCCCAAAGCCGAACTGCACGTCCACCTCGAGGGGGCCATTCGTCCCGAGACGCTGCTGCGATTGGCCGAGCGGCATCGCTTTCCGCTGCCCGCGCAGGACCTCGACGGGATGCGCGACTTCTACCGGTTCCGGGATTTCCTGCACTTCATCGAGGTCTACACGACCATCTGCAAGTGCCTGCAGACGCCGGACGACTTCTACCTGGTCACCAAGGAGTTCCTCGCCTACCAGGCGAGCCTGAACGTTCGATACTGCGAGACCTTCATCGCCCTGGGCCACTTCATCCGGCAGGAGGCCGACCTGGGCGCCATCGTGGACGCAATCACGCAGGCCCGCCGAGAGGGGCTGCGGGACATGGGGGTCCGCATGGAGCTGCTGGCCGATATTTCCCGGGAGATGGGGGCTGAGTTCGGGGAACGTACGGCCCGCGAGGTCGTCAAGATCAAGGACCGGGGCATCTTGGGCATCGGGATCGGGGGGGCCGAGGCGGAGTTTCCGCCTGAGTGGTTCGAGGGGGCCTTCCGGATCGCGCGCGAAGCCGGCATGCGGGTCGTGGCGCACGCCGGAGAGGCGGCGGGTCCGGCCAGCGTCTGGGGGGCGTTCAAGGCCCTGGGGGCCGAGCGGATCGGGCATGGCGTGCGGTCGATCGAAGACCCTGCCCTGGTCGCTCACCTGGCCGACCGGCAGGTTCCGCTCGAGGTCTGCCCGACCAGCAACATCCGGCTCGGGATCTACCCGGACTACGCCCATCACCCGCTAAAGCGGTTGTTCGACGCGGGCTGCCTCGTGACCCTGGGTTCGGACGATCCCCCGATGTTCGAGACCGACCTCGTGCACGAGTACGAGGTGGCCGAAACCGAGTTCGGCTTCACCCGAGACGAGCTCGTCGAGCTCTCCCTGAACGGGATCCGCGCCTCGTTCCTGAGCGAGGCGGAGAAGCGCGACTATCTCTCCCGCTTCCAACAGGAGATTGCGGAGATCCGGTCGTCGGCCGGGGCCCTCCCTGGCTAGCTGGGCCCGCTTTGGCAAGGCATGCGGATTCAGGCTAGAATGGACCGCTGATCCGGCTACCGCCTGAAAGGGGCCGTCTCCTTGACTCCGGCCACGCTGTCACCGTTGCTGTTCTATCCGCTCGCCCTGGCGATCGCCGCCGGGGCCGTCGCGGCCATTTTGCTGCCGGATGGGCGGCGGGCCTCCTTTAGCCTGCTCGTTTCGCTCGGCGCCCTCGCCCTGTTGCTGGCGGGTACGTCCGGGTTGTTGGCCGCGGCGGCGGTCCTGATGATCGTGACCGGCGCGGTGGCCGTCTTGCTGCATCGGCTCTTCGATCGGGTTCGCCCCCATGAGGCCTCCCATCCCCTCCAGGATCGGGGTTACTGGGAGGGGTTGATCAGCGTCCTGCTGCTGGTAATTTGGTACCGGGTGACAAGTGGCGGCGACTGGGCCTCGATCGCGAACGGAACCGGGTCTGGATCGGCCTGGGTCGCCATGGTCCACGGGGACGGCCTGACGCTTCTCCTCATGGTCATCGGTCTGATCGCCTGGGTCGCCTGGTCCGGGCGTCGAAGGGTGAAGGCGTGACCGTCCTGTTTCCGACGATCTCGGGGGCGCTCGGACTGCCCCACCTCCTGGTGCTGGCCGGATTGCTCGCGGCTTGCGGCCTGTTCGGGATGCTCGCGCATCAAGGGCCACTGCGGTTGCTCGTTTCGCTTTGCCTGCTCTGGGTGGCGGCCATGGTGAGCGCAGCTGGCATGCTCGCCTACGGAGGGGGAGCCCCATCAGGAATGGCCCTTTTACTGTCCGTGGGAGCCGGCCTCCTGGCGCTCCTCGCGGCTGGCTATCGCTTTGCCGTCGAGGCCGCCGCACAAGACCCCGCGGGCGTTCCAGCGCCCCTGGCGGAGGGCGATCGCCCATGACCCCGTCCCGACCCTCCCCGCTGACGCGCTGGTTCGATCGCATTGATCGCCTGCTGCTGGACGGAGTCTATCAAGGGGCGGCTCTCCTGCTCCTCGTCCTGGCCGAGGGGCTGCGAGCCCTGTTGCAGCAGCGTCGCCAGGTCGGCTGGATGGTCGCGGCGGGGACGTTGGTCGCGCTGGCGATCGCCTTCGTGCTCCGGGTGCCCGAGACCGTGATCGGCCTCGGGGCGTCCTGGGTCGGGAGGCACTAGAGACGCACCATGCCGACCCTCCTGCTCTTCAGCCTGCTGCTCCCCCTCCTTGGCCTCGTTCTGATCGCCGGGCTCTCCCACGAACGCGGCGGGATGGCTCGCTGGATCACCCTGTTCGTGACGGGACTCTCCACGTTGTTGCTCGTAGCGGCGGCGGTCGGTCCGCGCTCGGCAGCGGGTCTCGCGGCAGAGGGGCACCTGGATTGGGTGCCTGCCCTGGGAATCCAGCTTCACTGGGGCCTCGATCCCTTCGGCTGGTGGCTGTCGCTGCTGCTCGCCGGGCTGACCTTCTGGACGGTCGTGACCGCCTGGCGAGACCCGTCCTCCACCCCACACCGTCACGCCTGGCTGTTGGCCGCCCAGGCCATCGGGGGCGTCTGCCTGGCCTCTCAGGATCTGGTCCTGTTCGCGGTCGCCTGGCTCACGCTGCCCTGGATCCTGGCGCATGCCGTGGGGTCGGAGGGCCGCGCCCACGCGGCGACGAAGCTGCTGGCCGGGCTGGGGGCTGGGCAGGCCCTGTTCCTCGTGGCGGCCGTGGTTCTCTACCTCCTGAACGGCAACTCGTCGGACCTCGTCTCGATGGCCCAGAACCATCCGGCGGGCGTGGCGCCGCTCTGGATGCAAACCCTTGCCTTGCTGGCCCTGGCGGCCGGATTCATCTTCCCCATGGCCCTCGTGCCCTTTCACACATGGCACGCGGATGCCCACGAGCATTCCCCGGTCCCGTTCTCGGCCTGGATGGCAGGGGCGTTGCCGGTGATCGCCGGGTACTCCCTGTTTCGCCTCGGGGTGCTGATCATGCCCGGACCGGCTCGCGACCTGGCGCCTTGGCTCCTGGGGATCGCGGCCCTGACCGTCGGCTACGGGGCCCTGGGGGCGATCGCTTACGGTCGGACCCGACGCGGAGCCTCGTTCGGGGCGATCGCCCTGACAGGCGGCAGCATGCTGGCCCTCGGCTCGTTCACGCTGAGCGGGTTCCAGGCCCTGCTCTGGGCCCTGCCGGCGTTGATGGCGGTGAATCCTGGCTTGCAGCTGCTGGCGGCGCGGGGCCGCGACCCGGATAGGGTCGACGCGGCCGGGCGATCCCTTCGTGGTCCCTTGCTGGGCCTTGCCGTGGGGCTGCTCGCGGCCGGTCTGTTCCCGGTGGTCGCCTCTCCCATCGTGGCTCCCTACGTCGCCTCCGTGCGCTCGTTGACGGGGTGGTAGCGGTATGGACTGGGCCCCACTCTGGTTGCAAGTCGTCCTGCTGGCCTTCCTTTCCGGTCGCCGGCGAAGGTGGTTGCCGTTTGGCTACGTGGCGATCGCCGGCTGGCAGATCGGCCAGGCGTTGGCTGGGACGGCGGGCAATGCGGGGCTGCTCGTCGTGTCGGGGATGGGCGGCTTCGTCCAGATCGCGATTCTGCTCGTGGCGGCCAGCCTGGCCGCGATGCGGCGGGAAGTCGACGAGGCCCCATGGTGGCTCGCCACCACGTCGGCCTGGACCCTGGCCGGGGCCAACGACCTGGCCGTCCTCATCCTGGCTGGCACGGGTCTGACCGTCGCGCTCGCCCAGGCGCAGGTCCGCCTGTCGGCGCGGAGCGCCTTCGAATCCCTCATGGGCGGCGGCCTCGCGCTCGGAATCGGGGCCCTGGGCGCGAGCTGGCTGTTCGGTCTGGGCGGATCGACCCGGTTCGGGGAGTTGGCCACGAAGCTCGCTTCGGCCAGCCACGGCAGCCAGGGTCCCATCCTGCTTTCCAGCCTCCTGCTCTTGGGCGGGATCGGGGCCGGGTGGGTCGGATCGATTCGACCGGCGCTCTTGGAGGAGGGGGGGACTCCCGTCGAGGGGGCCGGCTTTGCCCTGTTACCGATCCTGGCGGGCGTCATCGTGACGGCTCGGCTCTCCGACGTGGCCCTACCGGCGGCGCACGACACCTGGATGCCCCTCGTGACCCTCATGGCGATCGCCCTGATGCTCGGAGGCAGCGTCCTGGCCTTCACGCGCCATCGGATTTCCCAGGTGGTCGCCAGCCTGGCCGTCGCCCAGGCTGGGACGATCTTGCTGTGCGTGCTGGCGGCGAGCCAGACGGCGAACGCCGTCGAGGCCGGGATCGCGCTGGGTCTGGGGCTGCTGAGCCTGGTCGGATCGGTTCTGGGGGCGACGGGAGTCCTGGCGGGAGCGGACGTCCCGCGAAACCTGGCCGAACTCAGAGGCTTTGCCGGATCGGCGCGCGGCGCGGCCTGGTTGCTGTCGGCGTCGCTGGTCAGTCTTTGCGCCGGGCCCCTCACGGTGGGCTTCTGGTCCCGCTGGCTCGTGATCAAGGCCACGCTCGGCTTCGCCAACTCGGCCCTGGCCTACGGCTACGTCTGGCTCGCCGTGCTGGCCGCTCTCACCTCGGTCATGGGGGCGTATCCCGTCTGGCGGGTGCAGCGGATGGTGTTTCAACCCAAAGAAGGGGAGCCGGAGCCGCTGGCTCTCGAGGCAGGGCCTTGGGCGATCGCCCTGGCCGCTGGTGCCCTCGTCTTGCTGGGTTTCTGGGTTCCACAGCCTCTCTGGCAGGCGGCAGCGAGCGCCGCGGCCAGCTTCTGATTCGAGGAGGGTTTCATGATCTCGGTCGACACCGTGCGCCATGTGGCCAAGCTGGCCCGGCTCAAGCTGAGCCCCGATGAGGAGGCGACCTTCACGGACCAGCTGGGGGCCATCCTGGGCTACGTCGAGCAGCTTTCGGGGCTCGACACGACGGGGGTCGAGCCGACCGCCCATGCCTTGCCGATCCACAACGTGACCCGACCGGACGAGCCGCGGCCGTGCCTGACGCCCGACGAGGTGCTCCAGAACGCCCCGGCGGCCGAGCAGGGGATGTTCCGGGTGCCCCGGATCCTGAGCGAATAGCTTGCTCGCAGCCATCGCGGCCCTGGCCGCCTCGTTGAGCGCCACCCCCTCGGTAGACCTGGTCGCCAGGCCGGTTTCCATTCCGTTCAGCCACTGGTGGCGGCTGGAGCCGGGGCCCTTGCCCGAGGCGATCGCCTCCGCGTCGGCCCCGCTCGCCGAGGCCGACCCGCTGAACGTGAAACGGCTTCACCTCGGTCCTCATCAGACCGTGCGCTGGTCAGGGGGGCGTGATCTCTCCCTTCAGGAGGTCGAGGCGCCGCGTGGCAAGTTGACCCTGCCGGCGGGCCCCGTACCGAGCGCGACCTACGCGGCCACCTACCTGCGGACTCCCCGCTGGCTCGAGGGCTCGCTACACACGGCGGGGAGCCCGCCCTATCAGGTCTATCTGGACGGCGAGTCCCTGGCCCGGGTCCCGAGCGCGACGGCTGACGTGAGCACGCCCGTCATCCTCACCCAGGGCCTGCATCAGGTCGTGATCAAGCGCCTCGCGATCCGGGAGGCCTCGGGATCCCCGTCACTCAAGGTCGCGCTTTCCTTGGTGGCCCCCTGTGCCTCGGCCTCGGTGACCTTTCCCGCCTCGTCCTCCCACCCGCTCTCGATCGAGCAGGTGCGGGATTGGCCCAGCATCAGCGACCTGGCGCTCTCGCCGGCAGGCGATCGCCTCGCCTTCGCCGTCACGCGCGTCGAATCGGATCACCACACGGCCATCCGGTGCCTGGAGGTCCGGAACACCCGAGACGGGCGTCTGATAGAGACGATCCACCTGGGACACTGGCCGGGCGAGCCGACCTGGAGCCATGACGGTCGCCTGCTAGCCTTCACGAGTCCTGGCCAGCGTGGCACCGATCTGTGGGTGTACGACCTTCCGGAACGGACCTATCGGCGCGTGGCGGCGGATGGCAAGGGATTGCGCGGGCTGAGTTTCTCCCCGGACGATCGGCTGATCTACTACCAGACCACCGAGATCCCGTCGAAGGAGAATCCGCTCTATGAGCGCCTGGAGCACCTGGGCGATCGCCGCCCCGGCAACCACGACCGCGATCGCCTGCACGTCGCGGCCGTCGATGGTTCCTGGCACCAGCAGCTGACCTCCGGGAAGACCAATCCCGGGGACTGGGCCGTGTCGCCCGACGGGACCCAGCTCGCGTACGTCGACGGAGAGGAGACCGATACCCGCCCCTTCGAACGCTCCAGCCTCTTTCTCCTCGACCTCAGGACCTTGCAAACCCACCGGGTCATGGCGCTCCCGTCGGGGACCACCCAGCTCGCCTGGGATCCGGACGGCAAGCGCCTGGCGCTGCTCGCCTATCCGGGCGAGGTGGCCGACGGGGAGCCCGATCACAACCGCTACCAGACCCTGTACATGGCCGACCTAGCGACCCACCAGGTCAGGCGCCCCTTCAAGGACGCGCCGGCCATCGTGTCTCCGCTGTTTTGGAGCCGGCATGACCGGTCCCTCTACCTGCTCGAGTGCATGGGCAGCGAAACGGCCCTGGATCGGATCTCCTTTGGTCCCGAGGGTCGCGTCGAGCGCCTCCCGGTCGGATGCGACGACCTGCGCGACCTCACTCTGTCCGAGGGGGGCGAGCGCCTCGCCGCGATCGGATCCGGCCTCGCCGACCCGGACCGGATCGTCACCCTCTCGACTCACGGAGGGGGCGGCCACACGCTCCTGACCCCCGAGGCGGACCTCGCCGACGTGGCCTTCGGGAAGGACGAGCGCTGGACCTTTCGCAACGCGCAGGGGGACCTGATCGACGGGTGGTTGCAGTTCCCGCCTGGCTTCGACTCCAGGAAGCGGTATCCGCTCATCGTCTACTATTATGGCGGAGCCATCCCGACCGCGCGGAACTTCAACCGGGAGCGGACGTGGTTCGCCGCCCACGGGTACGTCGTCTACACCCTGAACCCCTCGGGGGCCTACGGGTACGGGCTCGCGTTCGCCGATCGCCACGTCAACGATTGGGGCGAGCGGGTGGCGGACGAGATCGTCACCGGCGTGACGAAGCTGCTTGCTGCGAGGCCCTACCTCGATCCCAAGCGGGTCGGCAACTACGGCGGGTCCTATGGCGGGTTCATGACGCTCGACCTCGCGACCAAGACAGACCTGTTCGCGGCATCGGTCGACATGTACGGTATCAGCGACATCGCGAGCTACTGGGGGGGCGGGTACTGGGGATACGGGTACGGCGACTACGCCCTCGCGCGCAGTTATCCCTGGAACCGGCCTGACATCTTCATGGGGCGATCTCCCCTCTACCACGCCGACCGGATTAAGACCCCGTTGCTGCTCTTGCACGGCACGGGCGACACCAACGTACCCAGCCTCGAATCCGACCAGATGTTCACGGCCCTCAAGATCCTGGGCAAGGACGTGGCCTACGTCCGCTTCATGGGCCAGGACCACGGGATCCGTGGGACGCCGGCTCATCGCCAGGCCGTCGACGAGCTCATGCTCGAGTGGTTCGACCGCTACCTCAAGGGCGAACCCGAGGCCTGGAACCATCGCTGGAGCGAGGAGCAGCCGTGAAGGGCCCGGTCGTCGTGGTGGGGGCGGGAGCGGCGGGGCTGATGGCGGCGATCGCTGCTCGGCGCGCCGGGGCGCCCGACGTGATCCTGCTCGAGAAGACCAAGAAGGTCGGCTACAAGATCCTGATCTCGGGCAAGGGGCGGTGCAACATCACGAACGCCGAGACCAGCATCAAGGAGCTGATCCAGCACTACCCTGGTGGTGGAAAGTTCCTGTGGAGCGCGTTCTCGCAGTTCGACACCCAGGATACCGTCCGCTTCTTCGAAGACCTGGGGCTTGCGACCAAGCGGGACCGGGGCGGCCGCATCTTTCCCGTCTCGGACCTCTCGAGTGACGTGGTCGACACGCTGGTTCGGGAGCTGACCCGATTGAACGGAGTCCTGAGGCTCGAAGCGCCGGGCAAGCGCATCTTGACGGAAGCGGGCCGCGTCTCGGGCCTCGAACTCGAGTCGGGGGAGGTCGTCCCTGCGGAGGCCCTCATCGTGACGGTCGGGGGGCAGAGCTTTCCGGGGACCGGATCGACGGGCGACGGCTACGCGATGGCCCGCGAGGTGGGTCACCGGGTGGTCGATCCCTTTCCGGCCCTGGTGCCGCTGCGGGTGCCGGGGGTCAAGGACCTGGCCGGACTGGAACTCAAGAACGTCAAGGCGACGGTCGTGGTGGGCGGCAAGCCGTTGATTTCTCGGCAAGGGGAGCTGCGCTTCGGCCATTTCGGCTTGACCGGGCCGATCATCCTGTACCTCAGTCGCCACGCGGTCCTGGCCCAAAAGCAGGACGGAACGGTCGAGATCCAGGTCAACCTCAAGCCGGCGTTGAGCCGAGAGCAGCTGGACGCGGGCCTGCGGCGGGACTGGGAGGCGAAACCGAAGGCCACCCTGCGGGAGGCCCTGCGCGAGCGGCTGCCCGAAGGGTTGATCGACCATTTCCTTGGAGTGGCCGAAGTCTCGGGCGATCAGCAGGTCGCGGGCATCACCCGGGCGGACCGCAACCGCCTCTTGGACTGCATGCAGCGGTGGACCTTCCCGATGACCTGTCCGCTGTCCAAGGAGGTGGCCGAGGTGACGGCCGGCGGCGTCGATCTCAAGGAGATCGACCCCAAGACGATGGCCTCTCGTCTGGTTCCGGGCCTGTTCTGGGCGGGCGAGGTGCTGGACGTGGACGGGTACATCGGGGGCTACAACTTCCAGTCCGCGTGGTCCACGGGTTGGGTGGCCGGCCTCAACGCGGCGCGCCTGGTACTCACCCCCGAGGACCCGCAGACCGTCACGGCTCCCATTACCTTGAAAACGGCGGACCGAGCAGAGCGATCTCCCCTGGATCGGGGGAGGGCCGGGACGTAGGTCGATCGCTCATGGAACCCTCGCTTTTCGGGTATGACGAGGCTTGAGAGGGGGGGGGGCTTGGAATATGGATATCGCATGGTGGCGCCTGATGGCAGTGGCATGCCTGGTGTTCTTGACCGGCTGTCCACAGTTGCGCCCCCTGGCCGCCCCGCCCACCATCGTCACCGGTCAATCCCTTCCAGCCTTGACCGGGGCGGTGCGATGGACCGAGCGGTATCAGACCCAGTCCTCGACCTCCGAGGTGGCCAACGGCGCCACCGTCTCCCTCATCGATCCGGGGACGGGGCAGACGGTCGCTACCACCCTGACGCAAGCCAACGGGAACTTCTCGCTCACCTTCTCGAACTGGACCCCCACGGCCAGCTATCCGTACGTCCTGGAAGCGGTCAAGGGCCTCTCGGCGGGCGGAAACCCCAACCGGGTGGGGGCGGCCGCGGCCAGGCTGCGCACCCTCATCAGCCTGGTGAGCGGCAACTGGACCAGCATCACGGGCAACGGCATCCAGCTCAGCCGAAGCACCACGGCCCTGTGCGTGATTTCCAGTCTCAAGGGCCTGACCACCGTCCAGCAGCAGCTCTTGATGGGCACCGTCACCGTGGGATCCCCCGACGTATTCAGCGGCACGGCCAACATCTCCACGTCCGAGTACTCCGCGGTCTGGGGCCTCGTCGACACCTCGCTCACCCTCAACCAGGATCCGGTGAGGAGTATCGCCCGTGAGGCCGTGACCGGGGCGTTCGGACGGATCGAGCACGGTCCGATCGTGACGGATGTGTCGACCACCTCGGCGGCCGCCGGGAACACGATCATCATCTACGGCAGCGGGTTCGATCCCACGGCGTCCAACAATCAAGTCCTGTTCAACGGGATCGCGGCGACGAGCGTCGCGGTGAATGCGACCGGCACCCAGCTCACGGTGAGCGTCCCCACGACCCCCACCAGCGGCCCCTTGACCATCAGGGTGGGCAACCTGATCTCCCTGGCCGCCCCCAACTTTGGCATCACGTTCACCGTGGGCACTCACAACATCCAGACCTTCGCGGGAACGGTCGACCCCGCAGGGCTTCTCGCCACGAGCTGGGGCTTCACGCCCCAATGGGTGGCGACGGATTCTTTGGGAAACTGCTACCTCTCGGACTCCGCCAAGGGTTGCGTCTACAAGGTTAGCCCCGGTGGTGGCATCAGCCTGGTGGCGGGCAATGGCTCGTCTAGCTTCGCGGGTGACGGCGGGGCCGCCACCTTGGCTTCCTTGAACACTCCATGTGGCCTCGTCATGGACAGTTCGGGCAACCTCCTCATCGCCGATAGCTACAACAACCGGATCCGGATGGTGTGCAACGCGGCCGGCACCTACTTCGGCCAGGCCATGACCGCCAACCGGATCTATACGATTGCCGGCAACGGCGCCGGCACCTACGCGGGGGACGGCGGGGCCGCGACCTCGGCTTCCATGAACGCCCCCTTCGGGCTCGCCCTGGACGGCCTGGGCAACCTCCTCATCGCCGATCGCTACACCAATCGGGTCCGGATGGTATGCAACGTGGCTGGCACCTACTTCGGCCAGGCCATGACCGCCAACAACATCTACACCGTCGCCGGAAGCGCCACGCAAGGCTTTTCGGGAGACGGCGGGGCTGCCGCCTCGGCTTCCATGTGGAATCCCATCGGGGTCGCGGTGGACGGCTTGGGCAACCTCCTCATCTCCGACCAGGCCAACAACCGGATCCGGATGGTGTGCAACCTGGCCGGCACCTACTTCGGCCAGGCCATGACCGCCAACAACATCTACACCATCGCCGGAAGCGCCACGCAAGGTTTTTCGGGGGACGGAGGGGCCGCCACGTCGGCGTCCTTCAATTGGCCCACTGGAGTCGCCCTGGACGGCCTGGGCAACCTCCTCATCTCCGATACCGGCAACCACCGGATCCGGATGGTGTGCAAGACGAGCGGCACCTACTTCGGCCAGGCCACGACCGCCAACTCCATCTATACGATCGCCGGTAACGGTGCCGCCTTCGCGGGTGACGGGGGGGCTGCCAACTCAGCGTTCATGTACCGCCAACAAGGGTTCGCCCTGGACAGTTCGGGCAACCTCCTCATTGCCGATAGCAACAACAACCGGATCCGGATGGTGTGCAAGACGAGCGGCACCTACTTCGGCCAGGCCATGACCGCCAACGACATCTACACGATCGCCGGAAACGGCACGGCTGCCGTCGGGGGGGACGGCGGGGCTGCCACCTCGGCTTCCTTGGACCAACCACGCGGCGTCAGGGTGGACAGCTCGGGCAACCTCCTCATCGCCGATTCCGACAACAACGTCATCCGGATGGTGTGCAAGGTGGCTGGCACCTACTTCGGCCAGGCCATGACCGCCAACCGGATCTATACGATCGCCGGCAACGGCACGGGCACCTACGCCGGAGACGGTGGGCTCGCCACCTCGGCTTCCTTGATCAATCCACGCAATGTCACCTTGGACAGCTCGGGCAACCTCTTCATCGCTGATAACAGCAACAACCGGATCCGAATGGTATGCGCCGTGAGCGGCACCTACTTCGGCCAAGCGATGACGGCCAACAACATCTACACCGTCGCCGGAAACGGCACGGCCACCTTCGCGGGAGACGGAGGGGCCGCCACCTCGGCCTCGTTGACCGGCCCCCAAGGTGTCACCTCGGACAGCTCGGGCAACCTTTACATCGCCGATGGTAACAACAATCGGACCCGGATGGTGTGCAAGGTGGCTGGCACCTACTTCGGCCAGGCCATGACGGCCAACAACATCTACACCATTGCCGGCGGCGGAGGTGGGGGAGACGGTGGGGCCGCCACCTCCGCTTCCTTGAACTTTCCACGCGATATCACCTTGGACAGCTCGGGCAACGTCGTGATCGACGATGAAGGCGACCAGCGGATCCGGATGGTGTGCAAGGTAGCTGGCACCTACTTCGGCCAAGCGATGACTGCCAACAACATCTACACCATTGCCGGAAACGGCACGGGCACCTACGCGGGGGATGGTGGGCTCGCCACCTCGGCTTCCTTGCAAAATCCACGCGGTGTCTTCTTGGACGCCTCGGGCAACCTCCTCATCGGCGATTGCTTGAACAACCGGGTCCGCATGGTGTGCAAGGTGGCTGGCACTTACTTTGGCCAGACCATGACCGCCAACAACATCTACACCATCGCCGGAAACGGCACGGCTGCCTTCGCCGGAGACGGCGGGCTCGCTACCTCGGCGAACTTGAGCGGGCCAAGCGGCGTCGCCCAGGACTCCTCAGGAAACCTCTTCATCGCCGATCGCGCCAACAACCGGATCCGAGAGGTGAACTGACGATGGCGAATACGACGCTCATCGGCCGGATGCCCGCCCTCCTCGCCGCCATGTCACTCGTCGGCTGTGCCCCGGCGAGCATTCCGGCCAGTTCCGCCCCGCCTGACGTTCCCCCGCTACGAGGCATCGTTCAGTTCGAGCCCCAGCGCAGGATTGCCGCGACGACGACCGAGATCGGGACCGGGGCCACCGTCTCCCTCATCGATCCCGTGAGCGGCAACACCATCGCCACCACCCTCACCACTCCGTCCGGCCAGTTCATCCTGACCTTCTCCAACAACTTCCGAGCAGTCGCCAACCAGCCCTACTTCCTGGAAGGCGCCAAGGGTCTCTCGTCGGGCGGAGGGTCCAACCGGGCGGGGGCCTCCTTCGCCCGGCTCAGGACCCTCGTGGCCTTCCAGACCTCGTCCTGGAACTCCCTGTCCGGCCAGAATGTCACGCTCGGCACCACCAGCACCGCGCTCGCGGCCCTCTCGAACCTGCGCAACCTCAACACCGCCCAGAACCTCGCTCTGCTTGGAACCCTCACCATCAACGCCCCCTCAACCAACGGCGGCATCACCACCCCTGACACCTATTCCGGCACGCCGGACATCAACGACACTGACTTCCACCGGACTTGGGACTTGGTCAGCCGGGCCCTCGCCCAGGACAACGACCCCATCGCCTCCCTCATCTACCGAGACCCCGCCTCCACCAGCGCCTCGATCACCCTCGCCCCCGGTTTCAACACCCGCCCCGGCATTGCCCAGGGGAGCGACGGGTGGATGTTGTTCGACGTGACCCCGGGCACCGCCTCGGCGGGAACCCCTTTCACCATCCGGGGCCAGGGCCTCCCCACCGCCACCAGTAGTGTCACCGTCTGGATCGGATCCGCCACCTGCTCCGTCTCCACGGCCAGCGCGGACGGAACATGGGTGACGGCCACCGTCCCCGCGATGGCGACGGGAAGCTATCAGATGGAAGTCGACATCGGGCAATGGGCCAATCGAACTCTCAGCTTCGTCGTCCAATAGAAGGCCTACCTTGCGCTTGAAACTCTCCCCCCTGCTGTCTCTCTGCCTCGTCTTGCTGGCGGGCTGTCCCGAACCCTCGGACAACAACTCGGTGGTCGTTGGGGCTCGCGCCCCGGCGGCCTCGGCCAAGCCTTCCGCCACCACCGCCTCATCCGCCCCGCCGTCTGCCGCGGGCGGGATCGGTGGAGGGATCGATACGGGCGGAGCCGGAGTGCCCACTGTCCGGTACGTGACCGTGAGCCCCGCAAGCGCCTCGCTCAATGCTCCGACGAGCAGCGGGACCACGCCCGCGGGCCTTCCCAGCAGCCAGACGTTCACCGCCCAGGTCATCTTGAGCAATGGTCAGCCCGATACCCGAGGTGTCGTCTGGTCGGCGGATCCGAACCGGCTATCCATCGACAGCGCCGGAAACCTTCGCGTGAAGCCCGGATCCTCGGGCGGCAGCGCGATCGTCAAGGCGATGGCCGTCGGAGACCCGACCGTGAGCACCGTGGCTGCTGTCCAGGTGACCACCGATGGCGTCCTGAGACTCGCGGTGACCGGCTCATCCTCACCGTCGGACGACAGCGCGCAGACCAGCGTCAACATCGTTACCCAGAGCGGGGCGTTCGTTAAGAACCAACCCGTGGCCATTGGCAGCTCGACGGACATCCGGCTGCCTTCCGGAAGCGGATACCAGGCCTCCATCCAGAAACTCGCTCCGGGGAGCCCCCCCAGCGGGGCCCTCCTCTCGGGCCTTGCGATCAATCCCGGCGACGTGACGACGGCCACCGTGAGCCTGCCCTGATCCGCGACAACGCGTGGGGGCTGTCTCGAAGACAGCCCCCACGGGCGGGATGTTGCGCCGATCGTTCGGTGATACTCGCTGGTCTGCGAGCCATACGCGTGGGTTAGGCACTCACCCGCCCGGCTTTGATCATGCTATCGGTCGGCGATGACTGGACCTTTACCCTACGCTGACGCGATCAAGAAGCCTTCGGTTTCGAATCCGTCATGGCTGGCCCTTGCGCGGTTTCTTGGTAGGGGGACGTAAGGCGCCGAGGGCGGCCGGTACGCCGGGTTGCTCGGATTGCCACAACGGCTCCTTCTTGTCGGTCGGCTCTTGGATCTGGTCGCCCTCCTCGGTCAGCGGGGAGATGTTCCAGGGCATGTTGGCGGCAAACAGGGCCACGTGGTCCCCTGGCTTGCCCTCGGCCCTGGCACGGGGTCTCAGCTTGCCGAATACCTGCTGCATCCGGTCGGTCCGGGGTCGGAAACGCGGCAGCTCGTAGTTCGGGGGCGAGGGTTCCCAGGCGCCTACCGGTTCTTCGCGGTGGAAGAGCACGTAGTAACGGGCCTCGATCTCGGGCGTCAGGGCCGCCGGCTGGTAGTCGGGCAGCCCGGTCATCTGCTCGCGGGTCACGTCGACGACCTTGGCCCAGCCCCGATCGAGGTTGAGGTCCAGCGACCCCACCGGGATCATGACGGAGCGGCCATTCGTGAGCCGGACCCCCAGGTAGCGCACTTGATAGGTCTCGGTGTCGACGATCAGGTCCTGCACGTTGCCCACGGGCCGTTCCAGCTCGTCCTGCACCTGCCAGCCGAGGACGTTCGGGGATCCCGGGGCCATCTCAAAGTCGGGCAGCTCACGCATCGCCTTCAGGGCCATGGCGTCCTCGCTTTCTTGGCGGCGCTGGCGGGCCGCCGCGCCGTTTGGCTTCAAATCTAGAGAGGCCGGGAGGGGACGTCAAGGCGCGGACGCCCCTTCGTCGAAGGCCGGATCAAGCCGGGCCGCTACCTCGGCCCCGAGCAGCATGAGCGACCCGGACAGGTAGATCCAGAACAGCAGGGCGATGATCCCGCTCAGGGAGCCGTAGACCAGGGAGAAGTGGGAGAGGTTGGCAAGGTAGTACCCGAAAAGGCGCCGCATGACCTCCCACGCGATCGCCGCGATCGCCGCCCCCACCCCCAGACACCACGACGCCGGGTGCCGGCTCGGCAGGACCCGGTAGGCCACGTACAGGACGAGCCCCACCCCGCCGAACGGGACGACCTCCGAGAGCCACCAGGAAACGGGTCCGACCAGGGGGGTGTGGGCGATCGCCTCTGGCTGCCAGCGGCCGAGCCACGCGAGCGCCCCGTACAGGCTCGACAGCACGAGCACCCCGGCGCCCAGGGCCACCCCGCACCCGGTCGCGATCGCGTTGCGGCGCAGGGTATCGGGCCAGGCCGTGAGGGGCGGGTTGTCCCAGATGAGGTCGAGGGCCTGGGCGAGGCTCATGAAGGCGCCCCGGCCCGACCAGACGAGCAGGGCGATCGCCACGACCCCCATGGGTCCCCGCGATCGGGCCACGGCGTCGAGGGTCTGCCGGACGAACGCTTCTTGAGTGGGCAGCGCCCCGCCGATCCAGTGAAAGACCTGGGCCTCCGCCCAGGCAGGCGAGACGAGCGCCCCCAACAAGGAGATGAGCCCCAAGAGCAGGGGAAAGAGCGAGAAGAAGACGAAGTAGCTGATCGCGGCGGCCAGGTAAGGGGCCTGGTGGCGGTTGAAGGCGTCCCAGACCCCGAGGACGAAGGAGGTGGCGCGGCGCAGCCGATCCATGGGGACCTCCCGGGCGGCGACGCGCCGCTTGCCAGATCCTGACCCTCCCGGCACAATGAAGCACGGTTGCCCCTTTTCGGGGCTCCCGCCGGATTGTAACGGATGAGGGGGGGCCATGCGGCTCGACAAGTGGCTCAAGGTGTCGCGGGTCATCAAGCGGCGCACGGTGGCCAACGAGGTCTGCGACCAGGGCCGCGTCATGCTCAACGGCCGCCCCGCCAAGGCCGGCACCGAGGTGCGGCCGGGCGATCGCCTCGAGATCCGCTTCGGCACCAAGACCGTGACCATCACCATCCTCGCCGTGCCCACCGGTCCCGTCGCCGTCAAGGACGCCGCCACCCTGTACCAGCTGGAGGGCGACGTGGCTGCCCTCGAGTAGCCCATCGCCCGCCATTCGACGCTAGAGGAGCCACATGACCACCCTGATCGAAGACATCTTCGCCCGCGAAATCCTCGACTCCCGGGGCAACCCGACGGTCGAGGTCGACGTCGTGCTCACCGGTGGCGCGAGCGGTCGCGCCGCGGTCCCGTCCGGCGCCTCGACGGGGAGCCACGAGGCCGTCGAGCTGCGCGACGAGGACGAGCCCAACCGCTACAACGGCAAGGGCGTGATCAGGGCCGTCGACAACGTCAACGAGGTGATCGCCAACGAGCTCGCCGGCATGGACGCCTCGGACCAGGTCGAGATCGACGAGGCGATGATCCAGCTCGACGGCACCCGCAACAAGGGGAAGCTGGGGGCGAACGCCATCCTGGGCGTCAGCATGGCCGTCGCCAAGGCTGCCGCCAACGCATCGGGCCTGCCGCTGTACCGCTACCTGGGCGGCGTTTCGGCCCGCACCCTGCCCGTCCCGATGATGAACATCCTGAACGGCGGCGCCCACGCCGACAACGCCGTGGACATCCAGGAGTTCATGGTCCTGCCGGTCGGGGCGGCGAGCTTCGCCGAAGCCCTGCGCTGCGGGGCCGAAATCTTCCACCAGCTCAAGAAGGTCCTCAAGCGGCGCGGGCTCAACACGGCCGTGGGCGACGAGGGCGGGTTCGCGCCGGCCGTGAAGAGCGCCGATGAGGCCCTCGACCTCATCATGGAGGCGATCGGCCAGGCCGGTTACTCGGCCGGCGGCGACGTCATGATCGGCCTCGACGTGGCCTCGACCGAGTTCTTCAAGGACGGCGCCTACCGCTTCGAGGGCGAGGGCGTGAACCGCACCCCGGCTCAGATGGTCGACTACCTCGCCGGGCTGTGCGATCGCTACCCCATCCTCTCGATCGAGGACGGCATGGCCGAGGACGACTGGGACGGCTGGCGGATGCTCACCGAGCGCCTCGGCTCGCGGGTCCAGCTCGTGGGGGACGACCTGTTCGTCACCAACCCGGACCGCATCGCCCGCGGCGTCGCCGAGGGGGTGGCCAACGCCGTGCTCATCAAGGTCAACCAGATCGGGTCGCTGACCGAGACGCTCGCGGCCATCGAGCTCGCCAAGCGCTCGAAGTACGGGGTGATCATCAGCCACCGCTCGGGCGAGACCGAGGACGCCACGATCGCCGACCTCGCCGTCGCGACCAACGCCGGCCAGATCAAGACGGGCTCGGCCTCGCGCTCCGATCGCATCGCCAAGTACAATCAGTTGCTGCGCATCGAAGAGGAGCTCGGCGACGGGGCCGTCTATCCCGGTCGCGAAGCCTTCTACAACCTGGGGTGAGCATGGAAGGTCGCAAGAGTACCAAGATCGTCGCCACCCTCGGGCCTGCCTCCAGCAGCGACGAGGTCGTCCGCCGGCTCATCGAGGCCGGGGTGGACGTGTTCCGGCTCAACTTCTCGCACGGCACCCACGACACCCACCTGGCCAACATCCAGCGGGTGAGGGCCGCCGCCAAGGAGCTCGGCCGTCACATCGCCCTGCTGCAAGACATCCAGGGTCCCAAGATCCGAGTGGGCGAGATCAAGGGTGGCCAGGTCACCCTGGTGCCGCGCCAGACCTTCATCCTGACGACCCAGCCCCTCGAGGGCAATGAACAGATGGCCTCGGTCACCTATCCCCGCCTGACCGACGACATCTCGGCCGGGGCCCGCATCCTGCTCGACGACGGCCTCTTGGAGCTGCAGGTCGTCGAGGTCAAGCCCGAGATGCTGGTCACGCGGGTCATGGTGGGCGGCCCCCTCAAGCCCCGCAAAGGCGTCAACTTCCCCGGCACCCCGCTGCGCATCTCGATCCTGACCGACAAGGACAAGGAAGACCTGCGCTTCGGTGCCGAGATAGGGGTCGATCTGGTCGCGGCCTCGTTCGTCCAGCAAGCGGCCGACGTCCTCGAGGTCAAGGACTACCTCGCCCAGTTCGGCAAGAAGACGCCCGTCATCGCCAAGATCGAGCGGCGCGAGGCCGTGGCGGCCCTCCACGAGATCGTGGCCGTCGCCGACGGGGTCATGGTCGCCCGCGGCGACATGGGCGTCGAGCTGCCCGTCGAGGACGTCCCTCTCGTCCAGAAGAAGATCATCCGGGCCTGCAACCTGGCGGGCAAACCCGTTATCACGGCGACCCAGATGCTCGACTCGATGATCCACAACCCGCGGCCCACCCGCGCCGAGGCCTCGGACGTGGCCAACGCCATCCTCGACGGGACCGATGCCGTCATGCTCTCCAACGAGACGGCGGCCGGATCCTACCCGCTCGAGGCGGTCGAGACGATGGCCCGCATCGCCCTGCAGGTCGAGCGGAACGTCAAGCCGACCGAACGTCCCGAGTTGTCCGAGCACTACGCCCGGCCGGTCCAGGACGCGATCGCCCACGCCGCCGTCACGATGGTGCCCGAGCTCAACGCGGCCGCCATCGTCACGGCGACCTTCTCGGGCTCGAGCGCCCGGCACGTCTCCAAGTACCGGCCGAGCTCCCCCATCATCGCGGCCTCCTGCAACGAGGACGTCTGCCGGCAGATGGCCCTCGTCTGGGGCGTGGTGCCCCTGCACATCCGCGAGAACGACAACATCGAGGACCTGTTCCAGGATGCCGTCACGAGCGCCATCCGCCAGGGGGTGCTGACGGCGGGCGAGCTCGCCATCATGGTGGCGGGCGTCCCCATGGGCGAGGCCGGCACGACCAACTCGATCAAGGTCGAGGTGATCTCGAGCATCCTGGCGCGCGGCACCGGCCTCGGCCAGCGGGCCGTCAGCGGCATCGCCCGGATCGCCAAGACCCCCGACGAGGCCAGGGGCAAGGTCGAGGCGGGCGACATCCTGATCACCCACCAGACCGACGCCGAGTGGACGCCCTGCATGGAGCTCGCGGCGGGCACGATCGTGGGGGCGGGCGGGCTCACCTCGCACGCCGCCATCGTCAGCCTCGAGCTCGGCAAGCCCGTCATCCTGGGGACCCGCGACCTCGACTCGATCGAGGACGGCGAGACCGTCACGCTGGATCCCGTCCGCGGGCTCGTCTACCAGGGGCAGGTCAAGGTCTAGCCCCCCTCCATGGTAAACTGGTAGTTCCGACGCCCGAGCGTTGTCGCTCGGGCGCTTTGGTTTCCACCTCCGGCGCGCCCGAGGGCCGCCCCGCCATAGAGGAGCCAGCAATGACGCTTTCCGCCAACGCCCCCGCCGCGACGTCCGCCCCCGGAGCGCTCGAGCGCCGCATCGTCAACGACATCGTCCAGGTCGTCGAAGCGGCCGCCCTCGCCGCCGGCCGCCTGATGGGCCAGGGCGACAACCATGCCGCCGACCAGGCCGCGACCGAGGCGATGCGGGTCACCCTCAACCAGATGGACCTGCGCGGCACCATCGTGATCGGCGAGGGCGAGCGCGACGAGGCGCCGATGCTCTACATCGGCGAGCAGGTCGGCATGTGGCGCGACGGCTCTCCCGAGATCGACATCGCGGTCGACCCCCTCGAGGGCACCAACCTGGTCGCCAAGGGGCAGCCCAACTCGATCGCGGTCATGGCCGTCTCCGAGAAGAACGGCCTGTTCTACGCCCCCGACACCTACATGGAGAAGCTGATCGTCGGCCCCAATGCGGCCGGCAAGGTCGACATCACGGCCCCGGTCAAGACCAACCTCGCGATCCTGGCCATGTCGCTCAAGCGCGAGATCGAGGACCTGACGATCGTGATCCTGGACCGCGATCGCCACTCCGACCTGATCAACGAGGTGCGGGCGGCCGGGGCGCGGATCCGCCTCATCAGCGACGGCGACGTCTGCGCGGCCATTTCGGCCGCCGTGCGCGGTACGGCCGTCCACGCCGTCATGGGCATCGGGGGCGCGCCCGAGGGCGTGCTCGCGGCGGCGGCCCTCAAGTGCCTGGGCGGCGAGATCCAGGCCCGCATCAAGCCGCGCAACGAGGCCGAAGCCGAGCGCTGCCGCCAGATGGGGGTCGACCTCGACAAGGTCTACTTCACCCACGACCTCGCGCCCGGCAACGACGTGATCTTCGCCGCGACCGGCATCACCGAGGGCGACATCCTGCACGGGGTGCGCTACTACGGAGCCGGCCACCGTACCTACTCGCTTGTCATGACGGCCTCGAGCGGGCTTATCCGCTTCATCGACACGGTCCACATGACCGACAAGCGGACGCCGGTGGCGCTCGAGCGGTTCTAGAGCCCGATAGGGAAATCGGGCCTCCTCTAACCCTCTCCCCTGGGGGATGAGGGAAGGGTGAGGGGGTTCGGAATGCGAGCCCGGATGGCGAGCCTTCCTGGCGGCGTGATCGGTGAGGCAAAGGGGGCGTGCTATCATGCCCCCATGCGGTTCCTCACCTTCATCGCCGCCCGCCACCTCAAGGCCCGCTGGCGCCAGACCCTCATGCTGGTGCTCTCGGTGGCGGTGGGGGTCGCCATCCTCACGACGGCCCTGTCCCTCACCAACGGCTTCGAAGCCGACCTGGTCGACCGCATCCTCGGCACCACCCCCCACATCAACGTGACGGACGCCCTGTCGGGCATCGTGCGCGACCAGGCGGACCTGCAAAAGTCCCTCCTCCAATACCCCCACGTCACCCGCGCCTTGCCTTACATCAACGGCCAGGCCCTGCTCACCCGCTCGGGCTACTCGGCCGGTGTCCTGGTACGCGGGGTCGACCCGCAGCAGGAAAAGACCAACCCCGACTGGACCAAGTACATCCAAAAGGGCGACCTCGACCCCAAGGACGGCCTGCCCGGCATCATGCTCGGCTCCGAGCTCGCGAAGAAGCTCGGCGTCCACGTTGGGGACCACATGCTCATGGTGAGCGGGCTTGCGCAGCGCCAGTCGGTGGTCGTGTCAGGGCTCTACCAGGCCGGCCTCTACGAGTACGACGCCCACGTCGCCTACGTCCAGCTCAACGTCGCCCAGCGGGTGTTCGGCCTCGGCAACGGGGTGACGGGCCTCGCCGTGCGCCTCGACGACGTGTTCGCCGCCCCGCGCGTCGCGAGCGACATGCAGGCCGACGTGGCCTACAGCGTGCGGCCCTGGACCGTCAACAACAGCAGCCTCCTGGGCGCGCTCGCCCTCGAAAAGCGCGTGATCTTCCTGGTCACCATGTTCATCATCATCGTCGCGACCATGGGCATCGCCAACACGCTCGCCATGTGGGTGCTCGAGCAGAGCCGCGAGATCGCGATCCTGCGGGCCATCGGGGCCTCGGGGGCCACCATGGGGCGGCTCGTCGTGATCGAGGGGGGGCTCGTCGGGCTCCTGGGTGTCGTCGTGGGCCTCCTGGCGGGCATGGGCCTCTCGGCGGCCCTGGCCACCTATCCGCTGTCCCTGCCCTCGGACGTTTACTACATCAGTCGGCTACCGGTGCGCATGGAGCCGCTGGACTTCGTGGTGACGGCGATCGCCGCCTTCGCCGTCGCCCTCCTGGCCTGCTTGATCCCGGCGCGACGGGCCCTCCGGCTCGATCCGATCGAGGTGATCCGGCGGGCATGAGGCCTGTGGCTGGACAACCTTGCGAGCGTTCCGTATCATGAACCGGTTATTAACGGTCGTCCTCGTCCTCATGACCGTGGCGGGATGCGCCTCCTGGCGCACCCGGGAGCCCGTGCCGCCCCCTCCCCGCGAGACCTGGCACGGCCCCCTGGCCATGATCGCCTTCGCCGATCCGACGGACCCGGTGAGGGGCGAACAGCTGGCCGCCCGCTTCTGGTCCGAGGCCGAGCCGCGCCTGGCGACGGCGATCTCCGCCGTCATTCGGCGCACGGGGCCTAGGCTTGCCGCGTCCTGGCTGAAGGAGAGGGCGACGGCCTATCGCGTTGGCGCCTTCGTGACCGGTCGAATCGGCGGGGTGCGGGTGCAGACCCGCGAGCACCGCCTCTGGATGTCGCTTACGGTCTACCTGGTCGCCGCTGACGGGTCTCGATTGCTCTGGTCCCGCCGGCTCGCCGAGACCGAACCGCTCACCGCCTCGGACACCGCGGAGGAGGCCACAGACCGGCTCATCCGCCGCCTTGCAAGGGAGTTTGTTCATGCCTGTCCAACGCCGTCGTAACGTCCTGATCGCCGCGACCCTCTTGGGGGGCGTGGCGATCGCCGCGCCCGCCCAGGCCATCCCGCTGATCGGGATCGGGGCCTCGGGCGGCGCTTACGTCGGGGTTCTGACCAACAAGCAGAGCGGCTTCGCCTTCGAACTCGAAGGCAGCGGCCAGGCCCTGGGCCTCGACGTGGCCGGCAACCTGCTCGGCAACATGGGGGCCGGTGGCAAGCAGCTCGAAGTCGGCCTGCGCAAGGAGCTCTCCTTCATCCCGATGGTCTCGGTGAAGCCGATGGTCGGCTACCAGGGCCAGAGCTTCTTCACGGGCACCTGGGACCACGCCCCCCTGGCCCGACTTGACCTCGGGTTCTCGCCGATCCTGTCGCCCGTGTGGTTCGACGGGACGGTGGGGGTCAGCTATCCCTTCGGCTTCGGACATCCGGTGGGTCAGGCGATGATCGGGGGCAACCTCGCCCTCTTGCCGCTCGCCAGCATCGGCGTTCGGTACCGGACCTACCAGGACTTGAGCGGCTCCACCGGCGGCAGCCGCGACTTTGGCGCGGTCGAGGTAGGTTTACGGGTCACCATTTAGATGGTATGGTGGAACTTAATGAAGTTCCCGTTCACAATTGCGTTCTCACGTCAAACCCAGGCTGAGCCCCGATCCGGCCCGTCGCGTTCTCCCTTTCCGTGACGCCCGCAGCCTTACCCGCTTTAGGAGAGACCACTCGAATGGACAAGGAAAAGATTCTCGTCGTGGACGATGAGGCGAGCATCCGCCAGATCGTGGAAACGCGCCTCAAGCTGGCCGGCTACGAGGTCATCACGGCGGCGGATGGGGTCGAGGCCCTGGAGAAGGCGGCGGCGAACAATCCCGACCTGATCGTGCTCGACATCATGATGCCCAAGATTGACGGGTTCGAGGTCTGCCGCGAGCTGCGCAAGAACATGATGACCCCGATCATCATGCTGACGGCCAAGGGCGACATCACGGACCGCATCGCGGCCCTCGAGCTGGGAGCCGACGACTACGTGGTCAAGCCGTTCAGCCCGCGCGAGCTCGAGGCCCGCATCAAGGCCGTTCTGCGCCGCACCCACACCGACGTCACCAAGCAGGCGACGATCAAGGTCGACAAGCTCCTGATCGACACCGGCAAGCGCCAGGTCCTCAAAGAGGGCAAGAAGGTCAAGCTGACCGAGATGGAGTTCAACCTGCTCGAGCTCTTGGCGACCAACCCTGGCCGCGCCTACTCGCGCTCGGAGATCCTCCACCAGGTGTGGGGTTACCGCCTCAGCCAGTACTCGGACACCCGGGTGGTCGACGTGCACATCTCGCGCCTGCGCTCCAAGCTCGAGGACGACCCGAGCTCTCCCGAGCTGATCCTGACGGCACGCGGCACCGGCTACATGTTCGCCCACTACACCCCGGTCCCAGTCGAGGCCTCGACGGGAACCTCGGCCGGCCAGTAGCCATCCCATCAACGAAGCGCCCCCTGGATCGATCGGGGGGCGCTTCGTCGTGTCGGTGATCGTGTGGCGCCGTGCGCGTGTCAGAGGGGCACGGCCTGGTCAGCCAACCCTCGGACGGGAGCCAACGGCAGGGTGAAGGTGAAGCGGCTACCCTCGCCCTGCCTCGAGTTCACCAAGAGGTCGCCCCCCATCATGGTGATCAGGCGCTTCGTGATGGCCAGACCGAGGCCGCTGCCTCCCTGTTTGCGGGCGAGGGAGCCATCGACCTGAAAGAACGGCTCGAATATCCGGGAAATCAGGTGCTCGGGGATGCCAATGCCCGAATCGATCACGGCGATCTGGACGTAGTCTCCCTCGATCTTCCCCGCGACGTGGATCCGGCCACCCGGTTTGGTGAACTTGATCGCGTTGCCAACCAGGTTGTTCAGGACCTGGACGACCCGGAGAGGGTCCGCCTCGACGGTCACGCCCACCGCGGGGAGATCGGTCGTGAGCGTCAGCTCGCCCTTGGCGACGAGCGCGCGCAGGCTGGCCAAGGTCTGTTCAACGGTCTCGTTCAGCTCGAAGGGTTCCCGTTTCACGCGGAGGTGTCCCGCTTCGGCCTGCACGGTGTCCAGGAGGGATTCGATCAAGGCGCCGAGCTGTCGAGTTCCCTGGCGGATCCAGCCCACAAACGAGGTTTGGTCCGGGGTCAGGGGGCCGCCGATCTCAGAGGCTAGCAGCTCCAGGTTTCCCGAGATGGCGGTCAGGGGGGTTCGCAGCTCGTGGCTGATCGTGCTGAGGAACATGAGCTTGGCCTGATCGGCCTCCACCAGCCGATCATGCTCGAGGCGAAGCCGGGCCGTATTCTCTTCCAGCAGAAACACGATCATGCCGGTGCCAACCTGCATGTGGATGAGACCTGAAGCGATGTATCCCGCCCATGACCAAGGGGTGCCGGCTGAGAGCGGAAAGGTCAACGGGAGCAAACCGGAAATGACCAGGGGGATCCCCAACCACTGCACCCCGACACCGCCGGCCGTCTTGACCGCCCTCGTCAGGACGATGCCTAGCCAGACGGTGGACGCCGACAAGGAAAGCAAGGGGAGGGTGGCCACCGATGTATAGGGAACGCCCGCATAAAGCGCCCCAGCGCTCAGCACCGCGACGATCGCGATGACGATCGGGTAGAGGCGACGCTCCAGAGCGCTGCGACCTTGGAGAAGCCGACTGGTCTGGAAGAAGAACCAGGCCCCGGTCAGGCAAATGACGATCTCGACCAACGTGACCGGGATCGGACGGTGGGCGGCCGCGGCGACGAAATCGGTCAGGATGAGGGCGAGGTTGCAGCCATAACCCCGGGCCCAGTTCCAGAAGAAGGGCTGGGGGTGGCGCCGCGAAACCAGCCACGACACGGCGACGACGGTCAAAATACCGTAGGCGTTGAACAGTATCGCGCCGTCTTGAACGTTCATCGGGCCCTATCGTGCTGTGGGGAAGCTCGAAAAGCAGTCTAACACAAGGATCAGCGGATGCCTCATGGCGGCCCCCATTGGGAGCAAGGCCAAGCGCTCCTCATGGCCCTACCAAGAAGCCTGCAAGGTAGGGTATAAGGGAGGCCGACACCTGTTCGAACGCCTCGCGAGAGTAGGCAAGGGGGATTGAGCCATGGCCCGGGTGGCCGAGACATACGCCACGCTCGATTTGATGATCAGTGAGGCGGTAAACCTAGGAATCATCCATCATACGGCGGATGACGAGTCGATGGATGGCCGAAGGGTCTCGATCCAAGGCAAGTCGCTCCTCCAGTTCGGCTCCTGCAGCTACTTGGGCCTGGAGCTCGACCCTCGCCTGAAGGCAGGGGCCTTCGCGGCCATCGAGCGGTACGGGACCCAGTTCTCCTCGTCGCGCGCCTACCTCTCGGCCCCTCCCTACCGCGAGCTCGAAGCCTTGATGGAGGCCGTGTTCGGCCACCCGATTCTGATTACCTCCTCGACCACCCTCGGCCATCTGTCGGCGCTGCCCGTCCTGATCCAGGAAGACGATGCTGTCGTCCTCGACCAGCAGGTTCACCACAGCGTCCAGGTGGCCGCCAACCAGGTACGGGCCCAGGGAACCCACATCGAGGTCGTCCGACACAGCCGTATGGATTTGCTCGAAGAGCGCATCGTCGAGCTGAACCGCCGGCATCGGCGCATCTGGTACCTCGCGGACGGGCTGTACAGCATGTTCGGCGACTTCGCCCCCATGGCGGCGATCGGTGAGCTGCTGGATCGCTACGAGGCCCTTCATTGCTATGTCGATGATGCCCATGCGATGAGTTGGTGCGGCCCACGCGGCTGCGGCTCCGTGATCGGTCATCGGCCGCTGCACGAGCGAATGGTGGTCGCCACCTCCGCGAACAAGGCCTTTGCCGCGGGGGGCGGCTTCCTGGTCTTTCCCAACGGGGAATGGCGTCGCAAGGTGAGGACCTGCGGCGGCCCCATGATCTTCTCCGGGCCTTTGCAACCCCCGGCCCTGGGAGCGGCCATCGCCTCGGCACGGCTGCACCTCTCCGCCGAGTTCCCCGGCCTGCAGGCTGAGCTCCTCGACCGGATCCGCTGGTGCAACGAGCTCATGGAGGGCCTGGGGGTGCCCCTGGCGAGCGCCGCCGAGGCGCCGATCCGCTTCGTCCAGGTCGGATTGCCGCAGGTCGCCTACGCGCTCGTCGGGCGGCTGATGGACGCCGGTTTCTTCACGAACGTGGCCATGTTCCCGGCGGTCCCCATGCGGCAGGCCGGGGTACGCTTCACGTTGACGCGGCACCAGTCGCGCGAAGACATCCAGCGACTCGTCGAGGCGATCGCCGAGTTGCTGCCCGAGGTCACCGACTCGGCCCGCGGCCAACGCCGGATCCGGCCCCGCCTTCATCTCTCCACCCGCCACCAGGACCTGACCGTCCCGGCCGCCTTCACCCTGCAGCACGAAACCACGATCGAGGCCCTTCCCGAGGCCACCTGGAACGAGTGGCTGGGGAACCGAGGGTCATTTTCCTGGAACGGGCTGCGGTTCCTGGAGTCGACCTTCCGCGAGCGTGCCGAGACCGAAAACGACTGGCGCTTCCACTACTTCGTCGTGCGCGACTCGACCCAGAACCCTGTGCTCGCGACCTTCTTCACGGAGGCCCTGTGGAAGGACGACATGCTGGAGAGCGAAGGGGTGTCGCGCGCGGTCGAGGCGCGTCGGGCCGGCGACCCCTACTACCTGACCTCTCGAAACCTGGCGATGGGCTCGTTGCTTACGGAGGGCGTCCACCTCTACCTCGACCGGTCACGGGATTGGCGAGGGGCGATCAAGGTGCTGCTCGAGGCGATCGCCCGGGAGCAAGGCCGAGTGGGCGCTCAGAGCCTGGTGCTCCGTGACCTTCCGGCCGACGACCCGGAGATGGATGCCTTTCTGCTCGGCCAGGGGTTCGTCAAGGTGGCGATGCCGGAGAGCCTCAGCCTCGAGATCACCTGGGAGGATGAAGAAGGCTTCCTGAGCCACCTGTCCCAGTACGCGCGGAAGCATCAGCGCAAGAACGTCCGGCCGTGGAACGACGCCTACGAGGTCGAGGTCCTGGGCCGCGGGGGACGGGTTCCCAACCGGGCCGAGTTGGAGCACTTTTACCGACTGTATCGAAACGTGAAGGCTCAGAGCCTGGAGTTGAATACCTTCGACCTGCCGGATGACCTGTTCGAGCGGATGCTGCCTCATCCCTGCTGGGAGCTCCTGACGCTGCGACTCAAGCCCGAGTTCGGTGGAGACGGGGGGCCGGTCCACGGGGTCCTGGCGTCCTTCATCGGTCCGGAGCAGTACGCCCCGATGATCATCGGGCTCGATTACCGTTTCGTCCGGTCTCACGGGCTGTACCGACAGTTCTTGCGGCACATGGTGAAGCGGGCCGAGCACCACGGGTCGCGCCGGGTCCTGTTCGGGATGGGGGCCAGTTTCGAAAAGCGCCGGTTCGGCGCCAAGGTGCAGCCACGTTGCGCCTACTTCCAGGCCTCCGACCACTACGCGCTCGAGGTCCTGGCTCAAATGCGGGCCAATTGCGCTGGAGGATAGGCCAGCGGAGGGAGCTCTGGCTCAGAGGGAAGCAGCAACCTCGGCCATTCGTGTCGGGGCGGCGATCGGGAGCGTGAAGCAGAATTGGCTGCCTTCCCCCAGCTGGGAGACGACACTGATTTGCCCGCCCATCTTCTCCACGAGTCGCTTGGTGATCCCAAGGCCGAGCCCGCTCCCGCTGTGTTGGCGAGTGAGCGAGTGATCGACCTGGAAAAACGGCTCGAAGACGTGGGTCAGCATCGCGGGCGCGATGCCGATGCCGGAGTCGGTCACCGTCACGTGGGCCTGGGCGTCCAGCACCGTCGCTTCGATCTGGATGGTGCCCCCGGCGCTCGTGAACTTGATGGCGTTGCCCACGAGGTTGTTGAGCACCTGCACGATCCGGAGGGAGTCGCCTTCGACCTCGATGGCGGCTGGCGGCAATTCGACGCTGAGGTGCAAGCTCTTCTTGGCGATGAGCGGCCGCAGCGTCGTCAGAGCTTGCTCGACGACCTCGCTGAGCACAAGCCGCTCGCGGTTGACCCGGAGGGCGCCGGCTTCGGCCTGGACGGTATCGAGGAGCGACTCGATCAGCGAGGCGAGCTGCGCGGTGCCGTGGCGGACCTCGCTCACATATTGAGCTTGACCAGGGGTCAACGAGCCTTCGACGCCATCTTCTAGCAGCTCCATGTAGCCGACTACGCTTGTCAAGGGCGTGCGCAGCTCGTGGCTGACGGTACTTAGGAAATTGAGTTTCGCCTGATTCGCTTGGATTAAGCTCTCATGCTTGAGTCGAAGCAGATCCGCCTTCTCTTCCATCAGGTACACGATCATGCCGATGCCTACCTGCAGTTGGATGAGGCCCGACAGCCAGTAGCCGATCCATGCGAATGACGTATTGGTCATGAATGGAAACGCCAACGGCGTGAGACCCGAGACGATCAAGGGAATCCCCAGCCACTGGACTCCCACCTGCCCGGCACGATGGGCCTCGCGGGTCAGGACGGTACCCAGCCAAACCGTGGCGGCGCCGATGATCAGTACCGGGATGACGCCAACCAGAAAGTAAGGGATCCCCATGGCGAGCAAGCTGGCGCTCGCCACCAGCAAGATCCCGGTGATCATCCAATAGACGCGCGGGCGCACTGCGACGCGGCCTTGCACGTGGCGGCTAGATTGATAGATGAACCACGCCCCGGTGAGGCAAACGGCGATCTCGATCAGGGAAAAAATAGGTGGCCGGTGCAGACTTGGGGCGACCACTTCGGCCACGATCACGGCGAACTTGAGCCCGTATCCCAGGGTCCAGGCGCGAAAGAAGGCCTGAGGATGCCGGCGCGCCACCCATGTGGAGACGACCAGGATGGTCAGGATCCCTGAGGCGTTGAACAGCGTCGCGCCATCTTGAAAGGTCATCGGCCTGGGCGTCCGGTTTCCTGTACCTAGCTTCCGGTATTGGGTTCCAGTTTACCACACCAATGTTAACCCTGCGTTATCCAGTCACCATGGCATGGTGAGCGTGACAGAGCTCACAGATGACTTGTGAGCTCTGTCAGCAGTCACCTAAAACCATTGGGGCAAGTAGCAGATAGGTAGCTAGAGGAGGCGCCCGCTAGGCATCGAGGAGGATAGAGACGTGGCAACAGTATCAGAGACTTACACGACGCTCGATAAGATGATCAGCGAGGCCGCGAAACTTGGCATCATCCACCATACAGCCGAGGACGTGGAGCTGGATGGCCGGACGGTGCTGATTGAGGGGGCCTCGTTGATCCAGTTCGGCTCTTGCAGCTACCTTGGCCTGGAAACCGACCCAAGACTGAAACAGGGGGCCATCGACGCCACCCGCCGGTATGGGACGCAATTCTCTTCGTCCCGTACCTATCTTTCAGCGCCCCCCTATCGCGAGCTCGATGCCGCCATGGAGGCCCTGTTTGGTCATCCTGCGCTTGTTTGCCCGACCACGACCTTGGCACACCTTTCAGCCCTGCCCGTCCTGATCGGAGAACGGGATGCGGTGGTGCTCGACCAGCAAGTTCATCACAGCGTGCAGGTAGCGGCCAATCAGGTTCGCGGCCAGGGAGCCCACCTCGAGGTCGTCCGACACAACCGCATGGATTTGCTTGAGGAACGGATTGTTGCCCTCCAGCGAGACCATCGTCGGGTTTGGTACCTGGCAGACGGCCTTTACAGCATGTACGGTGATCTTGCTCCGCTGGAGGCCCTGAGTGCCTTGCTTGAGCGGTATGAGTCCTTGCACGTCTATTGCGACGACGCGCATGGCATGAGCTGGTCCGGTCGGCATGGCCGGGGCTACGTGTTGGGCCACATGGCGCTGCATGAGCGAATGGTGGTCGCCGCTTCCGGGGCCAAGGCCTTTGGCGTGGGGGGCGGCTTCTTGGTCTTCCCCAACGAGGAGTGGCGTCGCAAGGTGAAGACCTGCGGGGGGCCCATGATTTTCTCGGGGCCGCTGCAACCCCCTCTTCTCGGTGCGGCGTTGGCCTCGGCGCAGATTCACCTGAGCGATGAGATTGACCAGCTGCAGGCTGAGCTCATGGATCGGATTCGGTATTGCAACGACTTGTTGGCTCACCACCAACTGCCGGTGGTGGGACAGTCCGACGCTCCCATCCGATTCATTGGCGTCGGCTTGCCTCGCGTGGCCTACGCACTGGTGGCCCGTTTGAAACAGGCCGGCTTCTTCACGAACGCCGCCTCATTTCCCGCCGTTCCCATGAAGAAGGCGGGGGTTCGCTTCACCCTGACTCGGCACCAGTCCCTGGAGGACATTCGCCACCTGGTGGAGGCGATCGCGGAGCACCTGCCCGAAGCTGTCGCTCAGGAGGGTCGTGCGAGCAGCGCGAACGCCGCAGAAGGGGCCCATTCTGCGATCCGCTTCGTGGCCAAGGGGTTGCCACCAGCCGCAAAGCTCGAATTGACGGTCAAACCAGCCTTCACCCTGCACCACGAGACCACCATCGAAGCCCTTCCGGCGGCCGAGTGGGACTCTTGGCTGGGGCGGAACGGCTCCTTTTCTTGGGAAGGGCTGCGGTTTCTCGAGGCGACCTTCAAGAACCGCCCCGAGCCTGAAAACAACTGGAAGTTTCACTACTACGTGGTCAGGGATGCCGCTGGAGTCCCCGTGCTCGCCACGTTTTTCACGGAGTCGCTCTGGAAGGACGACATGCTGGAGACCGAGGCCGTGTCCCGGGCCGTCGAGTCCCAACGTTCAGCGGATCCCTCGTATCTGACGTCCCGCAACCTCGCGATGGGATCGTTGCTGACCGAGGGGGAACACCTTTACCTGGACCGACGCGGCGATTGGCGTGGGGCCATGGACCTGCTGCTCAAGGCGATCGCCGAAGAGCAAGGTCGGGCGTGCGCGCAGAACGTGGTGCTTCGGGATCTTCCCGCCGATGATCCGGAGATGGAGGCCTTCCTGCTCGACCAGGGGTTCGTGAAGGTCTCGATGCCAGAGAGCCTTTGCTTGGACATCGATTGGCACTCCGAAGAGGAGTACATCAACAAGCTTTCTTTCAAATCTCGGAGGCATCAACGAGGGAACGTCGCTCCCTGGAATGACGCCTACGAGCTTGAAGTGCTGAGCCACGCAGGACGTCAACCTACAGGCGATGAGCTCGCCCATTTTTGCCAACTGTATCGCAATGTCAAGGCGAATAGCCTGGAATTGAACACCTTTGACCTACCAGAAAGCCTCTTCGAACAGATGCTGCGGCGTCCGTGCTGGGAGCTGGTGACTCTGCGACTCAAGCCTGAATATGGCGGGGATCGAGGTCTGGTTCACGGAATCGTGGCCTCGTTCATCGGCCCGGAGCAGTATGCCCCCATGGTGATCGGGCTCGATTACCGATTCGTCCAGACCCACGGTCTGTATCGGCAGTTCCTCCGTCAGATGGTGCGGCGGGCCGAGCACCACGGGTCGCGCCGGGTGCTGTATGGAATGGGGGCGAGCTTCGAGAAGAGGCGGTTTGGCGCCAAGGTGCAGCCGCGATGCGCCTACTTTCAGGCTACTGAGCACTACGCACTGGAGGTACTGGCCCTGCTTCGCGCGGAACAAGGCGGAAAGTAGTACGGCAACTTGTTAGCATGGAGCAGCGGGGGAAAATTGAGACGCTTGCCCGAATCGGCTCCTGCGGCGGCACTTGTCGGGCCGCGTCAGGTCCCTCGTTTCATCGAACCAGGTCGGGCAGATCCAGATCCTCGGTGGTCGGGGCAGGGGATTCCAGGGGTAGATCGATGAAGAAGACAGAGCCTTTGCCGAGCTCGCTCCGCACGCCCAGGGTGCCCCCGTGGGCCTTGATGAGCTCATGTGCGATTGGCAGGCCGAGCCCCATTCCGCTCGTCGTTCGGGTCGAGTCGTTGTCGACCCGGTAAAACGTCGTAAAGATCTTGGACAGATCCCCTTCCGGAATACCGGCCCCCATATCTATCACCTCGATCCGTAGGGCATGCGTGATTTGTCGCGCCCTCAGGTTGATCGGCTGACCTGGCTTGGAGTACTTGGAGGCGTTGGTTAGCAGGTTCATCAACACCTGGCGAAGCCGCTTCTCGTCGAAGCTGATTTCGAGGGCCTCACCAGGTGCAAATTCAAGATCGAGCTGAAGCTCTTGCTTGCGCTCCTTGAAATAAGGAAGCATGCTCTCGTGCAAGACTCGAACGAAGGTCACCACATCGTGGACCCGCCTGACCAAACGTAACTTGCCCGCTCGAATGCTGGCGTAGTCCAGCAAGCCGTCTACCAGTGTGGTCATCTGACCGACCGCACCCGTCATCATGCGTAGGAAGTTGTGTTGCTCGGCCGTCCAGTCCTTGGTGGCGGTGTCCTCGAGCAACTCCAGGAACCCCCCGAAGATCGAGATGGGGGTTCTCAGCTCGTGGCTGATGGCGCCCAGGAACTCGTCCTTGTAGCGGTTCGCCCGGTCCAACTCGACGAGTTGGGATTCCAGTTGCATCCGCAGGGCCAGTTGCTCGTAGGCAATGGAGCAGTGCTGGGCGATCAGGTTGGTCCAGGCAAGGATGTCCTCCGGCTCCAGATCGAGGACGTCAGGATGGTAGATCGTGAGGACCCCTTGACTGTGATGCTCGGTGGCCATCGGAGCCAGGTAGATGGTGTTGAAAGGAAGGGACTGGGCTACCTTGTGGAAGGGCGAATCAACGTGAGCCAGCAAGCCAGTGATCCATATGGGTTCGCCCCGGTCAAACGCCTGGTAAACCGGGGCGACTCGACTGGCCGTCGCGCGTTGGTACTCGGAAAGCCGGTTACCCTCGTCGACGTAGTGTTGGGGCAGACCATGTTGGGCAACGATCTGGAGGCTGTCCTTGTAGCCATCCAGGAGCCAGATGGCCGAGGCCGTGGCCTGCAGGATTTGGGAGGAGTCCCGCAGGAGGTCCTGAAAGGCGGTGCTGAGGTCCGGTTCGCTCTCCGAGAGCCGACGCGCAAAGGCGGCGCAGACCTCCAGCAATCGCTGGTAGGTGTTGCGATAGGAGGAGGGCGACATCAACTGGGAAAAAACCTTTCTGAGTGGGGTGGTCGGGGTCGGATCAGGTCCATCGCAGCAACGTAAATCCCGCGATCAGTCCTGGTCCAACCGCGACCAGCAGGCCCAGGTCTCCCGATTTCGGTTTGCGCCGCGCCTGGACGGTCCTCAGGGCGAGCAGGGCGGTTGAACTGCTGACGTTGCCGAACCTCCGCAGGGTCTCACGGCTAGGTTCCATGGCATCGTCTGGCAAATCCAGCTCCACTTGCAACGCATCCAAAACGGTCCTGCCACCCGGATGGAAGATCCAATGGTTGATCTGGCGCAAGTCGTACCCCTGCTGGGTCAGGAACCGGCGCAAGGCCGGAATCACCAGCTTTGCCGCCGTGGCCGGCACCTCACGGTCGATAAACGGTCGCAGGGAGCCCGTATCCTTGGCCTTGATCGAAACCAATTCCAAACTATCATAATCTTGTTCCGAGTAGAAGGCGAGGATTTCGGGGACTCCAGGTTGGGGTTCGCCTCGTCCGATCGCCATGGCAACGGCCGCATCGCCGAACAGGGCATTGATGACCATTCGTCCCTTGTCGCTCACCGGGGCGGGGCCCATGAAGTGGGAGCCCACCTCGGTCGTAGCGGCCAGTACCACCCCGTCATTGGTCGCTTGCAAGATAGTGTCGGCGAGCTGCAGGGTCGGAATGCTGCCATAGCAGCCAGCACCCACCAAATCGTAACGCACCAGAGTCCGGGGAAGCTTCAGACGAGCGACGAGCTGGGTGGCCAAAGACGGGGTTTGGAAGACCGAGGTCGTGTGGACCACCAACGCCGCAGGCACCCGGCCCTGAAGTTGCAGCTGACGTACGAGTGGGCGCAAGGCTTGTTCGGCGAGGAACAGGGTCTTCTCGGCCGCAAAGTCGTGCTGGAAACGGGGATCGACCGTGCGGGAGAGCTCCTCCTCTGTGGCTGAGAGATGGCGGCCATCCACGGCGCTGCGGGTGAACATCGATTCGGCCTGAGGGTCACCCTCGTAACGCAACGACTTCAAAAGCTCCCCCTGGGAGTACCAGCGAGACGGGACGGCGACCTCGAGACCGAGAATCGCGCTCAGGTTACTGCGGGTCGTGATCTGGACCGCCCCCGACTTGAGCGACGGAGCCACTGGGAGGTCGCTCAATCGGTGAGTTTCCGGGGTACGGGCCGCGCTAAGGTCGCTCATACCAGCCTCCTCGTGAACACAATCCGTTACAAGGAACTGTATACCCACGTCATGAGCAAGCGACCCTTCTCTGTGCCAGAAATCACAGGGCGAGGAGTGACCGGCTAGCAGCAACAAGGGCATCGGAGCAAAATGACGGCCCCCGTCGACGGGAGCCGTTTCGCATGCAGTAAAAGAGTTGCTGGAGATACTCGTCAATCCACTTGAGGCCAGGCGGATTAGCGCCACGATAGGAGCGCAAAGCCAACAGTCAGTCCGGGGCCAATCACCGCGAGGAGCCCTAACTCGCCTGGCTTGGGGCTCCGGTGCCGCATGGTCCATTCCAGAACCAGGAGGGCCGTCGAGCTGGCGGCATTGCCGTACCGCCGCAACGTTTCGCGGCTGCCCATTATCTGAGCGGAGTCTAGCCCGAGGCCGTCTTGAAGAGCGTCCAGAATGGCCCGGCCCCCCGGATGGAACACCCAATGGGTGATGTCTTCACGGGCCAGGTCGTGGCGGCTGAGAAACCGGTCCAAACAAGGTAGAATGAGGGTTTCGGCGTGTCCTGGTAGCTCTCGGCCGATGCGGGCGCGAAGCGGCCCCTCCGGCAGCGTCCTGGCCCCGACGATGTCGAGGGAGCCTTCACCCTGATGACAGTAGAAATCGACGAACTCAGGCATGCCGGCGATCGCCTCATCGCGGCCGAGTAGGCAGGCCACAACGGCATCGCCGAACAACGAATTGATGATCATGGCCTCTCGATCCTCCGGATCGGAGTCCCCCATATAGTGGGAGCCGACCTCGGCGGTGATGGCGAGAACGTAGCGGTCCGGCTGCATCGAGAGGTAGAGATCGGCGAGACGAAGTACCGGAACGCTGCCGAAGCATCCGGCCCCTACCAGGTCGTAGCGCTCCGTCTCGGAGCCGAGGCCGAGACCGGCGATGAGTTTGGTCGCGATCGAGGGCATTTGAAAGCCGGAGGTCGTGTGGACGATCAAACATCCGATCCGGTCGCGGGGAACGCCAGTCTGCTCGAATAGCTCGTTTGCCGCATGAATGGCCATTTCGAGCGGGCGCTCGGATATGACTCGGTGCTGGAAGTGCGGGTCATGGGTCCGCCTCAGCTCTTCGGGTCCCACTGCCAAGTAACGACCGTCGATGGAGGAACGTTCGAAGATTTTCTCGGCGGTCGGATTTCCATGGTAGTTGAGGGCCGCCATGATTTCGGTCTGGGAGTACCATTGTTTTGGCAAAGCGGTACGCAGTCCCACAAGCTTGGAGCGGGTGGACGCGCCTTGGCGCAGCTCACCGTCGAAAATCTGGCTTGCATGGCCCACCTGTTCGGTGGGCGCCGGCGTACAGGTTGGTCGCTCGAGGATTTCGTGCTGTAGCATGGAACCGGGTAATTGCATGGTTGTAGGCTGCGTCATGGCGGTCTCCTAGTAGGGTGTGGAATCTTAATGAAGCGAGTATAAATGATCTCAAGCTAGTCTGCACGCCAACTCTTTCGGCGCTTCTGGAAAAGGAGGCAGCCGATCCCACGCCTTTGTGATAACTGGGCATTAAAGGGCGGCCCCGGTGGGGGGGCCGCCCGTGACGCTGAAATCAGGTGCTCTTTGGGTTAGAAGCAGGGTGTGATCGCGATCCCCTCCGGCGCGGTCCCGACCGGGACGTTGGTCACGACGGTGTTCGAGAAGTAGTCGATGTCCGTGATGTTGTTGCTGCCGTGGTTCGTCACGTAGACGTCGATGTTGTCCGAGGTGATCGCGACCTCCGTGGGCAGGTGACCGACGCCGATGGTCTGGATGACCGTATCCGAGGCCACATCGATGTCGGAAACGGTGTCATCGCCCCGGTTCGCCACGTAGACGTCGAAGTTGTTGGGGCTCACGGCCACCCCCTCCGGATTGTGGCCGACCGAGATGGTCGCGAACACCGTGTCGTTGTTGAGGTTGATGTCCGTCACCGTGGCGTCCGCGTTGTTGCTCACGTAGGCGTCCTGCGAATCCGGGGTGACCGCCACGTCGAGCGGATTGTGGCCCACCAGGATGGTTGCGACGGTTGTATTGGTGCCTCGATCGAGGTCCGTCACCGAGTTGCTACCCGAATTGACCACCAGCACGTTCAGGTTGTCCGGGGTGACCGCGATCCCGAAGGGAGCGCTGCCCACCACGATGTTGGCCGTCCGGACGGTATCCGTGCCCACGTCGATGTCGGCCACCCGATTGGTGCCGTTGAGGGTCACGTAGAGGTCGAGGTCGTCCGGGGTCACGGCGAGCCGCGTGGGGTGCGAGTTAACCGGCAGGGGAATGGTCTTGATGACCGTGTTGCTCCCCGTGTCGATCACGGAGATGTTGTTGCTGTTCCGGTTGGCGACGTAGACCTTGTCCCCGCCTGGGGTCGTGGCGACCCCCTGCGGGTTGACCCCGACGCCGATGGTCTTGATGACCGTGTTGCTGGGGACGTCGACGACGGAGACGGTGTTAGCCCCGGAGTTGGCCACGTAGGCCGTGCAAGGGGAGCTGGAGGCGGTGTGGTAGCCGGATCGACGGTCGGCTCGGCTTTTGAGGCCGCCGTGTTCGGCCTGCCGGGCCATGCGGCTGGCCGTGAAGGCCTGCTGGTCCGTCACCTTGCTCGTCCCGCCAGGCGGGGCGATGTTAAGCGGGGCCTGGGATTGGCACCCGATGACCGTCCCGGCGATCGCCATCGCCAGGACCCTACCAAGACGCGTACGTACAGTGGACATGAAACCCCCTCTCGAAACGGACCCCTGTCCGTTTGGTCGCACTGTAGCGAACCGAGGGAGGGATTTCCCATGGGCAAACGGCCAATCTTGTTCGGTCGTTAACCGAGCAAGCTACCCGTCTGGAGATCGGTCTTGGTATGGAGCACGGCCGGGTCTAGGGGGGCCGTCTTGTCGTAGCGGCGATCGCGCGCGACGCTCGAGCCTTCGAGGCTCTTGGCGTACTTCTTGACCTCGGCCGCGAGACTCGAGAGCTCGAGCACGTCCTTGATCACCCGGGTCTCGTTGGACACGAGGGCGATCGAGAGGGAACAGAGCGGGAATTGCTGCTTCTGGCCGCGGCGGTCGAACGAAACGATGTAGCCGCGCTGGCGATCCTCCTCGGGATAGAGCCCGGGGACCTCGGCGTCGAACCTCCGGATGATCTCGCGGGCCAGCCGCTCGGCGACGTGGGGCTGGGTGACCACGATGAAGTCGTCGCCCCCGATGTGTCCGACGTAATCGCCCGGGTTGTCGACGACCTGGACGGCCTCCTTGAGGGTGTCGGCGCAGAGCTGGATGACCCTGTCGCCCGCCTCGAACCCGAACTTGTCGTTGAAGGCCTTGAAGTGGTCGAGGTCGGTGTAGAGGACGGCCATGGGCTCGCCGCGGCTCAATCGGACCTGGATCTCCGACTCGATGCAGGCATTGCCCGGCAGCTTGGTGAGCGGGTTCGCGTTCTGGTCGTTGAACTTCATGATGGCCAGGGCCTCGCCCATCTGGTTGAAGGCCTGGGCGAGCTGCTCGAGCTCGTCTCCCGTGTCGATCGTGACCCGCTGGTCGAGGTCCCCGTGGGCGATCGCCGATGCCTGGTGCACGAGCTGGCGGATCGGATTGGTGATGGTCTTGGAGAGCAGGGTGGCCACGACCGAGGCGAGGATCGCCCCGATCAGGGACAGCAGGAAGATCAAGAGCTGGGCCTGGTGCGCGAGCTCCTGGACGGGCCCCTGCGGCTCGCCGATGAACAAGAGTCCGACGAACTCGCCGTAGTCCCCGAAGAGGGGCGCGAAGGCACCCAGGTACTCGTCCTGGCCGAAGCGCACGGGGACCTTGGAGACCCGGCCCGTGCCGCGCACCTCGTGCACGACGGGCAGCGGCAGCTCCTCGGCCGTATGGGACCCTTGCTTGGCCCGGATCGTCTGGGCGAGCCAGTGGCTCGAACGGGAATCGCCGCCCGCGATGCCGACCTCGAGCCCGGTGATCTGCTTGATCTGATCGACGAAAGACTGGTCGAGCCACGCACCCACCAGCACGGCACCCACCACCGAGTCCCCGATCCGCATGGGGGCGATGCCGCGCACCGCGAGGCCGCGATCGCCCACCGGCTCCACACCCTTGACGGGTTCGTTGGCCAAGGCGAGCTGGACGCCGGCACTCAAGAGTTCGTTGTCGCCGGGTTTGAGGCCGCGCTCCATGAGGACGCGCCCGTCACGGTCGAAGACCCGGACGATCTGGTTGCGCGGGAAGAAGTCGAGCAGGTCGTTGATGGCGCTCGGGTCGCCGTGGCCGCCCGCGGCGACGTAGCGTACGGCCTTGGGGTTGCTGGCGACCATCTGGGCGTCCGAGAGGGCGTCCTGGGCGAAGTAGTTGAAGGTGTGGAGGGTGACCGCCACGTCGTTGTCGAGGCGCTTGCTGGCCTCGGCCTTCATGCCCTTGCTCGTCATGACCGATGCGACCAGGGCGACCAGGATCAGCAGCGACAGGCAAACGAGGGTGAAGACCCCGGCCAGCTTGACAGCGATGTTGATCCGCATGGGCGACCTCCCCTTGGGGGACGGGCCCCCTTTCTTGGTTATTGGGGGCAGCCGGCCCGATCTGACCCGTTTTTACGCAAGCTTAACCCGGTCTTGGCGGCTTCTTCGCGGGCGCCTTGAGGGCCGGCTTGGATCCCCGGTATACTGACGCAGGTTTTCAGCGAAGAAGCCGTACGCAACGACGCGTTCCGGCCACGAAAGGTCCGCCATGCACTACGCCAACCACCTGCTCGAGGCGATCGGGCACACGCCTCTGGTCAAGCTAAACCGGGTCGCCGCCGGGATCGGGGCGACCGTGCTCGCCAAGGTCGAGTACTTCAACCCCGGGTCGTCGGTCAAGGACCGGCCGGCCCTGCTCATGATCGAAGACGCCGAAGCGCGGGGCCTCTTGCAGCCGGGTGGCACCATCGTCGAGCCGACCAGCGGTAACACCGGGGTGGGGCTCGCGATCGCGGCCGCCATCAAGGGCTATCGCTGCGTCTTCACCATGCCCGACAAGATGAGCCAGGAGAAGCGCGACGTGCTCAGGGCCTACGGGGCCGAGGTCGTGATCACCCCGTCGGCCGTGGCCAACGACCATCCCGACTCCTACTACAGCGTGGCCAACCGCCTCACGCGCGAGATCCCGGGCGCCTACCAGCCCAACCAGTTCCACAACCCCAAGAACCCCGAGTCCCACTACCGGACGACCGGCCCCGAGGTCTGGGACCAGACGGATGGCCGCATCACTCACTTCGTCGCCTCGGTCGGAACGGGCGGGACCATCTCGGGCACGGCCAAGTACCTCAAGGAGCGGAACCCGGCCGTCACGGTCGTGGGGGCCGATCCCGAAGGCTCGATCTACTCGGGGGACACGCCGCGGCCCTACCTGGTCGAGGGCATCGGGATGAATTACCTACCCGACACGGTCGACCTGCGGCTCATCGACCAGTGGGAGCGGGTGAGCGATCGGGAGTCCTTCCTCATGACCCGCCGCCTCGCCCGCGAGGAGGGGTTGCTCGTGAGCGGTTCGTCGGGGACGGCCGTGGTGGCGGCCCTGCGGGTCGCCCGCGACCTGCCGTCGGACGCGGTCGTGGTCGTGTTGCTGCCGGGATCGGGCCGGGGCTACATCTCCAAGATCTTCAACGACGAGTGGATGCGCCAGCACGGGTTCCTCGAAGAGCCGCGCGCGGCCGTCACCGTGCGGGAGCTCCTGATGACGCGCGGGGACCGCGCGGGCCTCATCTCGATCGCCCCCACCGAGCCTTTGGAATCGGCCGTGGCCCTCTTGCGCGAGCACAACATCTCGCAGCTGCCGGTGCTGGAGGGCGATCGCTGCGTGGGTTCCATCCAGGAATCGGCCCTCTTGAAGGCCATGGTCGAGGGGACCGGGGCAGGGCGGAGGGTGTCCGACCTGATGGGCCGCCCCTACGCCGTGGTGGATGAAGGGGAGAGTGTGGGTCGGGTCTACGACGCCCTTTTGCGGGGGGACGGGGCCGTGCTCATTTCCCGGGTGGGTCGGCCGGTCAGCGTGTTGACCAAGATCGACCTGATCGAGTACTTCGCGGGGGCACAGAAGGTGGGGGTGACGGTCTCATGAAGTTCGAAACGAAGGCCATCCACGTCGGCCAGGAAGCCGATCCGACCACGGGCGCGACGATCGTGCCCATCTACCAGACGTCGACCTACACCCAGGAGGACGTGGGAGTCCACAAGGGCTTCGACTACTCGCGCACGGCGAATCCCACGCGCAAGGCCCTGGAAGACTGCATGGCGTCCCTGGAAGGGGCTCGCTACGGACTCGCCTTCGCCTCGGGGGTGGCTGCGACCGATGCGACCATGAAGCTCTTGAACGCGGGCGATCACGTCGTCGTCTCGGACGACGTGTACGGCGGGACCTACCGGCTGTTCGAGAAGGTGCTGTCCCGGTTCGGGCTGAGCTTCACCTGGGTGGACGCCCGGGATCCGGAGAACGTCCGTGCGGCCCTGCAGTCCAACACCAAGCTCATCTGGACCGAGACCCCGACCAATCCGCTGCTGAGGCTGGTGGACATCGCGGCCCTCAGCGAGATCGCTCGCGCGAAGGGGATCCTGCTCGCCGTGGACAACACCTTCGCGAGCCCTTACCTGCAGAATCCGCTGGAGCTTGGGGCGGACGTCGTGGTCCACTCGACCACCAAGTACCTGGGCGGGCACTCGGACGTGGTGGGCGGGGCCTTCGTGACCAACCGCGAGGAGCTGTACCAGACGGTCAAGTTCGTCCAGAACTCGATCGGGGCGGTACCGGGGCCTCACGATGCCTGGCTGACGTTGCGGGGAGTCAAGACGCTCGCCGTGCGGATGCGTCAGCATTGCGCGAATGCCAAGCGCGTCGCCGAGTGGCTGGCGGCTCATCCTCTGGTCGAGGCTGTCCACTACCCGGGGCTGGCCAGCCATCCCCAGCACGAGCTCGCCAAGCGGCAGATGCGGGATTTCGGGGGGATGGTGTCCTTCGTGGCGAAGGGCGGACTCGAGGTGGCGCGGGCGATCGCCCAGTCTACCCGGCTGTTCAGCCTGGCGGAAAGCCTGGGAGGTGTCGAGAGCCTGATCACCCACCCGCCCACGATGACCCATGGGGCGATCCCCAAGGAGATCCGGGAGGCCCGCGGGGTGGTCGACGGGCTGTTGCGGCTGTCGGTCGGGATCGAGGACGCGGACGACCTCATGGCCGATCTGCAGCAGGCCTTCGAGGTGGCGAACCGGAAGGCGGCGATCGCGCATTAGGGAAGGCGGTCGGGGAAGCGCCGCGTAGTACGTGCCCCGCCCCCTGGCCCCCGCCCCTCGGGGGTGGGGGAAGACAGCCGGCGCTGCGCGCGTCTCTTTCCCGCGCGTCCAGCGCCGGGAAAGTCCCCCACCCCTTTGGGGCGGGGGCAGGGGGCGGGGGCTCTGCTCAGGTGGCGCTGAGACAAGCCCCCTTCACCTCAACTCACCACGCAGTGGGCGCCCGCCCGGCGATCGCCGCCGGCAGCAACTCGGCCCCATCCGTGATGGCATGGTCCTTGAGCCCCTGCGCCTTGAAGGCGGCCTGCAACCGGGCGCTCTCGGCCGGATCCCGCAGGATGGTCACGTCCGTGCCCACCCCCGCGTAGCGCTGGAACAGCTGCAAGACGTTCTCGTTCGACATCCGCATGCACCCGTGCGAGGCCGGGCGGCCCAGTCCAGCCCGCTCGTCGCGCGGCGTGCCGTGGATGTACTCGCCATACCCCCCCAGATCGAGGGCGAAGATCCCGAGCGGACTGTTCGGACCGCCTTGCGAGGGCTTGAGGTTCTTGGCCCAGGCTGACTTCGGCGGCGTCCAGGTCGGCCGCGTGATTGCCCGGCGAATCGTGAAGTGATCGCCCACCGTCGGGTACTTCTTGGTGCCGGGGCTCGTCAGGTACCGATCGACCGGCTTGCCGGTTTGCTTGTCGACCACGTACAGGCGGCTCCGCACCAGGTCGACGACCAGCGCGAACCGCTCCTGGCGGGGACGCGGATCCGTCGACCCGGCGGCGGCTGAAGATTGGAAGGCATCGACCCCGAGGCCACCGTGGGCCACAGGCGTCGGTACCACCAGCGGCCGCGCCGCGACTCCCAGCCCCCGGGGCGCCCCCGTCCTGGTCGTCGTCACCGCTCCCGCCATGCCCGTCTCCTCCGCTTCAGGTTATCTTTCACTAAAGGTTATCTAAACTTCCGGGCAAGACTTGCTTAAGTCGCCAGAGCGGGCCACGCTCGCGCCAAGGGGGCGGCCGCGTGGTAGGATCGAGGCGCCGATGCCTGCTGACACCCTCTGGCCCATCTGGAAGCGCAACCTGGCTATCTGCTGGCTGGGGGGCTTCATCACGAACGCCGGGATGACCATGGTGCTCCCGTTCATTCCCCTGTACCTGGAGCAACTGGGCCTGCATCGCGAGGCCGACGTCGAGCAGTGGGCCGGCGTCGCGTTCGGCGCGACCTTCCTGATGGCGGCCATCGTCTCGCCGCTCTGGGGGCGGCTCGCCGACCAGTACGGCCGCAAGCTCATGCTGATCCGGGCGAGCCTCGGCATGTCCGTGATCACGACCCTCATGGGCTTCGTGACCCAGCCCTGGCACCTAGTCGCCCTGCGCTTCCTGATGGGGGCCGTCTCGGGCTACGTCTCGGCCTCGACCACCCTCATCGCCACCCAGACCCCCAAGGAGCGATCCGGCTGGGCGCTCGCGGTCGTGACCACGGGGGCGATCGCCGGAGGCCTCATCGGGCCCCTGCTGGGCGGCTACCTGTCCGAAGTGATCGGCCTGAGGAAGGTGTTCTGGGCCACGGGCGGGCTCATCTTCCTGTCCTTCCTGCTCACGGCGGGGCTGATACGCGAGACGTTCGAGCGCCGGAACACGGCTCCCCTGACCGGTCGGGAAGTCTGGGGGGCGATCGGGCGGCCCAAGCTCGTCTTGGGCATGTTCGTGACGGCCGGGCTCATGCAGGCCGGGGCCATCTCGATCGAGCCGGTCGTGACCATTTACGTCAGGCAGCTGTTGGGACGGGCCGACCACGTAGCGCTCGTCGCGGGGCTGGTCGTGGCTTCTGCAGGCCTCGCCACCGTGATCGCGGCGCCCATTCTCGGCCGCTGCTCGGATCGCTTCGGACCCTGGCGGGTGCTCGGGCTATCCCTCTTGGTGGCGGGCCTCACCCTGATCCCGCAGGGCTGGGTGCACGAGGCGTGGCAGCTAGGTCTCTGGCGGTTCGGGTTCGGCCTCGCGTCGGCGGGTCTGTTGCCGGCGGTCAACTCGGTGATTCGTTCGCTGACCCCGGAGCACGCCCTGGGCCGCATCTACGGCTACACCCAGTCGGGGCAGTACCTCGGAAACCTGGCGGGTCCCGTGCTGGGCGGTCTGGTGGCCGCCCACTGGGGCATCCCCATGCTGTTTCTCCTGACCGCTCTGGTGCTCATCGCGAACGCCGGCTGGGTGGCCGTGCAGGCCAGCCGGATCGCCGGGGGAGGCCGCCCCGAACCGGTGCCAACGGCGACCGTGGCGGGGTCGTAGGCCCTGAATCGGCGACCGGGAAAACTCAGCCCAGCGTCGGGCGCATGCCCAGCGGAGCCGTCGCTCGCTTGATCCGGGGCGGCTGGACGACCGCGATCTCCTGGCCCAGCTCGGCGACGGTGATGTTCCAGCCGAGCTCCCGGTGCGCCCGACCGGCCAGTTCCTGAGCCGCGTGGGGCTCGCCGTGGTTGATCACGAGGTGCATGGGGGGCTGGATGAAGCCCCGCAGCCAGTTCATGAGGCCTTCTTGATCGGCGTGCGCCGAGAAGCCGTCGACCGTCTCCACCACGGCCCGCACGGGAACGTCCTCCCCGTGGATGTAGACCTGCGCGGCTCCGGACTGCAGCGTGCGGCCGAGCGTCCCTTCGGCCTGGTAGCCGACAAAGCCGATCGTGTTGCGCTCGTCGGGCAGACGGCGCTTGAGATGGTGCTTGATCCGGCCCCCCGTGCACATGCCGCTCGCCGAGAGGATGATCCCGGGACCGGTCAGCATGTTGATCGCCTTCGAGGTCTCGACGTCCCGCACCAGGTGGAGCTTGCGGGGGCAAAGCGGGGCCTCGTGGGCCTCCATGCGCGCTCGGGCCACCGGGTTGAAGTCCTCGACGTGCCGGAGGGTGATCGCGGTCGCGTCGAGCGCCATCGGGCTGTCGACGAATACGTCGAGCAGCGGGATCGCGTCGGCGTCCTCGAGTTCGCGCAGGCGAAACAGGATCTCCTGGGTCCGGCCCACCGCGAAGCTCGGGACCACCAGCATGCCGCCCCGGTCGACCGCGCGCCGGACCAGGTTGCCGAGGTCTTCAGTCGCGTGGGCGGCGGATTGGAGGCGATCGCCATACGTCGACTCGATCACGATGGCGTCGGCCCACTCGATCGTGGTGGGGGCCGCGAGCAGGGCCGGGCCGCCCTTTCCGAGGTCTCCCGAGAAGACGACGGTGGTCTTGCCCGTCGATTCCTCGATCGTCATCTCGACCAGACTTGACCCGATGATGTGGCCCGCGGGGTGCAGGGTGACGGAGACCCCCTCGGCGATTCGGGTCCGCTCTCGATAGGGCACCTTGACCAAGCGCTCGAGAACCTTTTCGGCGTCGGCCACGGTGAACAGCGGCATGGCCGGCTGGTGGCGGGACCAGCCCTTGCGGTTGGCGTGCTCGGCCTCTTCTTCCTGCAGGTGGCCGGCGTCGGGCAACAGGATGCCGAGCAGGTCGGCCGTGCCGGGCGTGACGTGGACCTGACCGAAGTAGCCGTCGGCTATCAGGCGGGGCAGGTAACCGGAATGGTCCAGGTGGGCATGGGTCAGGACGATCGAGTCGATCGCGAGGGGATCCACCGGGAGGGGCTGCCAGTTGAGGTCCTTGAGGGCCCGGCCCCCCTGGAACAGGCCGCAATCGACCAGGACGCGGGCATGCTCGGTCGTGACCAGGGTGCGGGATCCGGTCACCGTCCCGGCGGCGCCGAAGAAGGTCAGGGTGGCCATGGCGTTACCCTCGCTGCTCGATGGGGGCGACGTGACGACGGTGATGAACCGATGAGTGCAGGTGGTGCTGGGCCTGGTAGTAACCCGCCATGCGCGCGACGAGCAGGTCGGGCTCCGACTCGTAGATGACGTGGGCGCCCGATTCCTTGTGGCAGACCCGCACGATGTTCGGAAGCTCGTCGGTGATGCCCCCCGTGCCCTCCAGGACCCCGATGAGTCGGCCCTCGTCGTAGGCGATCGCGAACTCCCCGAGCGTTCCCGAGCGGCCCCCCACGATCACGACCATGTCGCAGCTGCGGATGCCTGTCACCTCGCGGCCCATGAGCCCGCTGCCCGTGTAGACGATCACGTCTTGGTAGGCCGTGGGCGAGCCGTACTTCTCGACGTGCTCGTCGTAGGAGAGCCCCGGCGAGATGCCGACCGTGAGCCCGCCCACGCTCTTGGCTCCGCGCGCCGCGTGGTAGGGCAGCCCCGGGCAGGCTCCGGTCACCAGCGTGAAGCCGGCCTTGGCGATCGCCCGCCCCAGGGCGAAGCTCTTGGCGATCGCGAGGTCCGAGATCTCCCCGCCCGCCGACCCCATGACCCCGATGGCCAGGTTGGGCCGCTGGAATGGCTCCGGTCTCACGTCCATCATGGCGGCCCCTACAGGATCATCCCGTGGCGCTTAGCGAAGGCCACCAGCGCGGCACGGCCCTTGATGCCCAGCTTGTCCATGATCCGCGCGCGGTGCGTTTCGACCGTGCGGATGCTGAGCACCAGCTTGTCGGCGACCTCCTTGTTGGTCATCCCCTCGGCGAGGTGCTTGAGGACCTCGCGTTCCCGCTCGGTCAGCTCCTCGAAGGTATCCTGCTCCTCGCCTTCTTGCACCCGCTCGAGGTAGTCCTGCATAACCTTCTGGGCCATGGTCGGACGGAGGAAGGTGTCTCCCCGCATGACCTCCTCGATGGCGCTGATGAGCTCGGTATCGGCCGACTTCTTGAGGACGTAGCCCGAACCGCCCACCTGCACGGTCCGGAACAGCAACTCCTCGTCCTCGTGCATGGTCAGGAACAGAACCTTGACCTTGGGCAGCTTGCGCTTGAGCTCGGCCGTCGCCTCGAGCCCGTTCATCTCGGGCATGGTCACGTCCATCAAGACGAGGTCGGGCTTGAGCTCGAGGGCCTTCTCCAGGGCTTCCCGGCCCTGCGTGGCCTCCCCGACCACCTCGACGTCTGGCAGGTTGTTGAGCATCAGCCGCAGACCCGTGCGCAGGATGGCGTGGTCGTCGGCCAGGAGGACTCGGATGGTCATGGGGACTCGCTGCTTTCTTGAGGGATGTGGGGGATCTCCAGGGTCACGGTGACCCCGTGGCCGGGCTGCGAGCTGATCAGCAGGGTGCCGCCCACGAAGTCGGCCCGCTCGTGCATGCCGATCAGGCCCACGGGCAGTCGGGTGGGGCCGCTGCCATCCACCCGCTCGGGGTCCATCCCGATCCCGTTGTCGTCGACGACGAGGATCAGCCGGTCCGGGCGATAGTCCAGGGTCACGGCGATCTGGGTGGCCTGGGCGTACCGGGCCGCGTTGATCAGCGCTTCCTGGGCGATCCGGAAGGCGGCCACCTCGGTCATGGCGTCGAGCCGGTTCTCGTGGCCCTGCGTCGAGAAGAACACGTCGAGGCGGTAGCGAACGGCGAACTCCCGCACGTACGAGCGCAGGGTGGTCGGCAGACCGAGGTCTTCCAGAAGCGGGGGCCACAGGCCCACGGACAGGAGGCGCAGGGTTTCCAGGGCTTCTGCCGTCTGGCTCTTGAGGGCCGGGAGGAGCTCCTTGACCTCTTCGAGGCTGTCCGATTCGTCGAGCACCTTGTAGCCGACGAGCAGGGAGGTCAGGATCTGGCCGACCTCTTCGTGCAGCTCCTTGGCCACCTGATGGCGTTCGGTCTCCTGCAACAGGATCATGCGCCGCAAGAGCTGCTTGCGTGCCTCGTCTTGACCCGGTGGGGGCTCCAGGGTGCCGTGCGGGCGGGTCATGGTCCTTCCTCCTACAGCTTCGAGACGACCTGGCCGTGGGGGCCGTCGGACTCGGCTCTCTCTTCGGTGGCGGGTTGCTGATGGCCCTGGCGGGCCGGATCCCGCGCGAGGTACACCGAGCACTTGGCGTGGGTGATGACCTGGTGGGAGACGCTGCCCAAAAAGAAGCGGTCGAGCCGATTGCGGCCGTGGGTGCCGACCACGATCAGGTCGGCGTGCCATTCGTCGGCGAGGTCGAGGATCTGGGAGCTGGGATTGCCCCGGCGGTGCCGGATCTCGGGCGTCACCCCGCGGCTCTGAAACAGCCGTACGGCCCCTTGCAGGATCTCATCGGCCTCCTGGCCGCCCGGCACTTCCAGGGTGTGGGGCGCCCACGAATCCTGCGGCTGGTACCAGCCGATATCGACTGGCTGGGAGACGCACAGGACCATTGCCTGCGCCTGGTAGGCGCTGGAGAGGGCGGCCGCCTGACCCAGGGCGTAGTCGGAGCTCGGGGAACCGTCGGTAGCCACCAGGATGCGCATGGCGTCCTCCTTTCCTGATGGGTCCATCTTGCCGGATCGGCGCCGAACGGGGATCGGCAGAAACTACTTTTCCGGCCCCCTCAGCACCCGGCCGGGACCGAGGCCGGAAGGGCCGGCAGCTCGATCCAGAAGGTCGCCCCGCCGCTCGGTGAGTCGGTCACCCCGATGGTCCCGCCGTGCTCCTCGACGGCCGCCTTGCAGAAGGCGAGCCCCAGCCCGAAGCCGTGCTCGGGCCGCTCGCGGCGGCGGGCGATGTGGTAGAAGGTGTCGAACACCTTGGCGCGCTCGTCGGCGGGGATGCCCGGGCCGCTGTCGCACACCTCGATCCGCGCCCCGGGCGGCTGAGCCCTTAGCGAGACCCGCACGACGCCCTTGGGCGTGAACTTGAGGGCGTTGGCGACCAGGTTGGCGAGGACACGCTTGAGCAGGCGGTGATCGCCCTCCACCAACAGGGATTCGGGCGCGTCCAGGGTCAGGAGCAGCCTGCGGTCTTGCGCGACGAGGGAGGCCTCGGCGTTGACCTCCTCGGCGAGCTTGACGAGGTCGATGGGCGCGAGGACGGCCGAGCCGCCGGCGTCGGCGCGGTAATACTCCAGGAGTCCGCTGACCATCTCGGAGAGCGATCGGACCTGATCCCGGGCGAGGGCGATCACCTCGTTGGCCTGGTCGGGCGGGACCTCCTGCTTCAAGAGGATGTCGAGAGCCAGGCCGATGCCCTCCAGGGGCGATCGCAAGTCGTGGACGAGCATGGACTGGAAGTCGCGGCGCAGGCGCGCCACTTCGCGCTCGGCGCGCCGGGCCCGGATCACCGAGCGGATTCGCACCAGGAGCTCTTCGGGATTGATCGGCTTGACCAGGTACTCGTCGGCCCCCAAGGAGAGGCCCCGCTCGACGCTCGCGGGCTCCATGTAAGTCGCCGTCAGGATGATGACCGGCAAGTCGGCTGTCGCGCGGTCGGCGCGCAGGGCTTCCAGCACCCCGAAGCCGTCCATCTGGGGCATCTCGAGGTCCAGGAGCATGAGGTCGGGAAGCTCGCGTCGCGCGGCTTGGAGTCCCGCCTGGCCGTCCTGGGCCCCCAGGTAACCGAGGCCGTGGGACTCCAGCACCATCTTCAGGAGGACCCGGTTGTCCTCGTGATCGTCGACGACCAGGATCCGGGCCTCAGGCATGGGCGGCGACCTCGTCGATCTGGCTCAGGAAGGCGTCGATCTCGATGGGCTTGGTGATGTACCCGTCGAAGCCTTCGGCCAGGGCGCGCTCGGCGTCGCCGACCATGGCGTGCGCCGTGAGGGCCACGATCGGGACCCGGCTGGTCTGGCGAATGGCCTTCATGGCCCCCCAGCCGTCGACCTTTCCGGGCAGGGAGAGGTCCATGAGGACCAGGTTGAAGGCCTGGTCGTGGGCGACGGCGATCGCCTGTTCGCCCGTCTCGGCCTCCTCGACCTCCCAGCCGCCGAAGCGCAAGAGGTCTCCGAAGAGCTTGCGGTTGTCCTCGACGTCCTCGACGAGCAGGACCCGGCGGCTCACGCGATCACCACCGGCGCCGAGCGCACGGGCAGGGTGACGGTGAAGGTGCTGCCGCGCCCCACCTCGCTCTGGACGCTCAACTCGCCCCCCAAAAGCCGGGCCATCTTGCTGCAGATCGGCAGGCCCAGACCGGTGCCGCCCACCCGGCGGGTGGTCGAGTTGTCGACCTGGTAGAACTCGTCGAAGACGCGAGGCAGGTCCTCCGGCGAGATCCCGATCCCGGTGTCGCGCACGATGAGCGACCAGGTGTCGCCGTCCGAGCGGGTCTCCAGCTTGATCTCGCCCGCCTCGGTGAAGTTGATGGCGTTGGTCAACAGGTTGAGGGTGATCTGGCGGACCTTGGTCGCGTCGCTGAACACCTCGCCGGGGACCTGGGTCAGGTCGTGGGTCAGGCGATGCCCCTTCTTGCGGGCCAGGGGATCGATCGCGCTCAGGGCCTGCAGGATGGCCTCTTCGGGGTTGAAGCGCTCGATGTGCACGGGCATCCTGGCCGACTCGATCTTGGAGAGGTCGAGCACGTCGTTGATGAGCGACAACAGGTGCTTGCCGTTCTTGAGGACCCGCTCCAGGCCGTCCTGTTGCTGGCTGTTCAGGGGGCCGTAGAGCTGCTTGAGGATCATGTCCGAGAAGCCGATGATCGAGTTGAGCGGCGTGCGCAACTCGTGGCTCATCTTGGCGAGGAACTCGCTCTTGAGGCGATTGGCCTTCTCGAGGTCCTGGTTCTTCTTCTCGAGCTCGGCCGTGCGGGCGACGACCTGGGCCTCGAGGGACTCGTTCGCCTCCTTGAGCACCTGGTAGAGCCGGGCGTTCTCGACGGCGATCCCGCCCTGGCGGGCGAGGGAGATGAAGATCTCCTCGTCCTCGGAGGTGAAGTCCGCCCCGTCCTGCTTGTCGCTCGCCATGAGCAGGCCGATGCTCTTGCCGTTCTTGTCGACCAGGGGCACCCCGATCAGCTTGTCGATCGGGATGTGGTCCCGGGGGAAGCCGTTGCGGGCCGGATAGGTCGTGACCGAGCCGATGCGCACGGGCTTGCCGCCGAAGAAGATGTCGGAGATGAGGCCCTTGCCGAGCGGGATCATGAAGGCCCCGTCGTGCGGGTCGCGGCGATCGCCCACGTGCTCGTAGCTGAAGGCCGCCGACATGAGCCCCGTCAGGTCGTCGTTGAGGCGGTAGATGATGGCGGCGCGGGCCTGAACGAGCAAGCGCGCGGCGTCCACGATGACCTGGAAGACCTTGTCCAGCTCGGACTCGCCGGTGATGGCGATCGCGATGGCATTCAGGGCCTCGGTCAGCATCCGGTGCCGCTGCTCGACGGTGGGGTGCGGCAACGCGCTGAAATCGTTCATGACGGCCATTATACCGTCGTACCAGCTCGCGCTGAGCGGCGGACGCACGTGACGAACCCTCCCAGTCAAGGGATTCCGCCGCTATACTAGGGGGCCGGATCCGGCGCGGCGTCCGTAGTTTTTGCTGAAGACCGAGGGCCGTCGCCTACTTCAACGTTTTGTAACAGGACGGGAGGTCATCGCGCGTGCGTATCCTGGTTGGAGACATCGGGGGAACCAAGACCCTGCTCGCCCTCGTGACGGACGAGGGCCGTCCCGAGCAGCCGCGGCGCTACGAATGCGCCGAGTACCCCACCTTCGACGAGGTGTTGAGCGACTACCTGGGCGACACGCCGGTCGACCGGATCTGCCTCGGGGTGGCGGGGCCGGTCAAGCACAATCGGGTGCAGGCGACGAACCTGCCCTGGGTGATCGACGGGGACGCCATCGCGCGGGATCGCGGGATTCCGGTCGCCGTGATCAACGACTTCTACGCGGTCGCGGCGGGCATCCCCGAGCTGCGGCCGGACGAGCTCGTGACCCTCAACCCGGGCCAGTTCGATCCCGAGGGCCCGATCGCGGTGCTCGGGGCCGGGACGGGCCTCGGCGAGGGCTTCCTGGTGCCCACGACGGCGGGCCACCGGATCATCCCGACCGAAGGCGGCCACACCGACTTCGCCCCGCGCAACGAGCCCGAGATCGGGCTCCTGCGCTACCTGTTGCAACGGCACCACCGGGTCTCGATCGAGCGGATCCTGTCCGGAGCGGGGCTCGCGGCCGTCTACGACTTCCTGAAGGATACCGGCTTCGCTGCCGAGGGGGAGGCCGTGCGCGCCGCCATGACGAACGAGGACCGGGCGGCCGTCATCTCACGCTTTGCCCTCGACCACGCCGATCCGCTCTGCGAGCGGGCGCTCGGCATGTTCGCCGCGATCTACGGCAGCGAGGCCGGCAACCTCGCCCTCAAGGTGCTCGCGACGGGCGGGGTCTACGTCGCGGGCGGCATCGCCCCCAAGATCCTGGCCAAGCTGCGGGGCAGCGAGTTCATCGGGGCGTTCATGGACAAGGGGCGCATGTCGCCCCTTGTCGCGGCCATACCCCTGCACGTCGTGCTCGCGACGGACGTGGGGCTGCTCGGGGCGGCCGCCCACGCGAGGCAGCTCTTGTAGCTTAGCCCAGGGCGATCGCCTTCCACGCCTGCAAGGCCCCGTCCGCCATACGAGCGGTACTGAGCAGGAACGGGGCGATCGGTCGCCCGGCCAGGACCAGGTCGGATCGGTTGGTGGTGTCGCGGGCCGGCCGGCCGGCATAGTCGGGGTGTCCGGCGAAGATCGCGTCGCTCAAAGCGTCGTCGAAGAAGAGCTGGGTGGTGAGGTACTCCTGGTCGCCCTCTCGGACCGTCACGTGCACGTGAACCGTGCGACCGGGATACCAGCCGGGAAACACCGTGTCGAAGTCGACCCGCCCGTCGGCGTCGGTGACCTGGACCCCGCGACCGAAGTGCGCGGTGGCCGCATCCTGGGGGCTCGGATTGCAAATGCTGCCGGCCGGGAAGGCCGAGTAGAAGCCCGGCGGGCCGGCATGCCAGATGTCGACGCTCGCGCCGACGACCGGCCGGCAATCCCCTGCCCTCGTGACGCGCAGGCTCAGGCGCATCGGCAGGCCCCGGATCCCCTCGCTGATGTCCCGCCGGGTCAGGGTCGCCGCATGGCAGGGGCCCTGAGCCAGGGCGGGGGTGAGAACGCATGGCTCGGTTCGCGGGCCCCGGAACGGGTCCGGATAGGGGCCTCGCATGGCCGACGTCCCGCCGCTGGCCCAGGGGCTGCCGGCTTGACTGACGCGGGACGAGCCCGGATTCTCGGCGGGGCGTGAGCAAGCTGGCAGCCAGCCGCTGGCCAGCAGGAGGCCACTCGCCTGGATCGCCTTCACGAGGACCCGCCGTCGCGATTCCCGCCAGCTCGTCAGCTCTTCGCCTGTCATCCCTATCCCTCCTATCGCTCGATCCCAGGATAGGAGGGAGCTTCCGCCGGGTCATCGGCGCGGTTGGGCAACCATGATGGTCGGACGTGACTCCGTCCGTGGAGGCTCCATGCGCTTTCGACGTGCCACTCGCCGGGTCCGTAAAAACTACGGCGGGCTCGCCTCTCCACTTCCGCTACCGTCGTCCTATGCCTACTCGCGTGCAAAGGCCCCTGCCGGCCGAGAGCAGCGCCGATCCCCTGCTCCTCGCGCCGGCCCGTGGCCCCGACCCCCAAACCTGCGTCGTGCTCGCGCATGGAGGCGGCAATGATCGGCTTTACGGGTTCTGGCCCCTGATCGACCAGTTGACTTCAGCGGGACTCTCGGTCCTGACCGATCACCTGCCTGGGCACGGGGCGGGGGGAACCGATCGATTCTCGCTGGAGAGCACCCGAACGCGACTCGACGGGATGATCGGGTTGGCGCGAGCCCAACGGGCGGTCCGCCGGGTGGTCCTACTTGGCCAGAGCCTGGGGGGAGCCTTCTCCGCCGATCTGCTCCTGAGGGGGATCCCCCTGGATGGCCTCATCCTGGTCTCGGCCCCACTATCCCTTCGTCATCGCCTCCGCCCCCTCGGCGAGCTCGCGGCCGTCTTCAGTCCTGCTACCATGCGGGTTCTGCGCTACGTTTCGCTGGTCGAGGCCCTGCCCGCCGTTGGCCCCTTCAATCGCACCCGCTATCCGGTCCGCGTGGTGCCCGGCACGTCCTACCTGGACGCCTTTCGGGACGCCCTGGATCGGCTCGATCTCGAGAGGCGCGTGCCGGGCCTCGGAGCGATCCCCTGCCCCGTCCTGATCGCCCACGGCCGCCGCGACGGGATCGTTCCCTTCGACCAGGCCGTCCGGCTGGAGCGCGCCTTCGGGGCTCAAGCCGAGCTGTTCGGGGAGGAGACGGGCCGCCATCTCGATCTGCTGCTCCGGCCGCGCACCCTCGCCCGGATCGGGGACTGGATCCGGGCGGTGGAGAGCTGACGGGTTAGGTTAAAGGTAATAGTCCAGGAGTTCGAGGACCGATTCGAACTTGTGGCCGAACCACGAGGACGGCGGCTGGTGCACGAACGGCTCCGAGTGGTGGCCCCAGTCGGTTTCGAAGAGCCGCTGGCGCAGCTGGGCGACGAGCGGCAGGTCGGTTGTCACCACGTCGAGTTCCTGATTGGTGTTGAGGGCCCGGGGATCGCCGTTGACCGACCCCGTGGTGGCCCAGGCATCGTCTACGGCGAAGTACTTGGTGTGGAGGTGCGCCGTCGGCGTGATCCCGAGGTAACAGCGGGCCTGCGCGCCGGCCTCGACCAGCGACTCGACGGCTTCGCCGTTGAGATCGCGCTGGATCACCTTCTGCTCCGGGTTGGGGATGATGATGCGCTCCTTGACCCCCCGGCCCAGGGCCTCCCGGAGCTTCTTCACGAGCGTGTCGTCCCAGAGGTACTGCTGCTCGATGAGGATCTCTTGCTTGGCCCCATCGACCGCTTTGAAGATGGCTTCCCGGGCCTCGTAGCGATCCTCGCCGGGGCTCGTCACCGCGATCCGGGCACTCACCGAGCCCACGGTCCCCACGGACACCGGGCGCTGGCCGAGGGCCGGCCCGTTCGTCAGCTCCCAGTCGTGGGCGAACTCCTTGTACAGTGAGCTCACGATCGGCCCACGCCAATCGATCAGCAGGTCCTGCGTGGTCGTATCGAAGGGACTGTGGAGGTTCACGCCTCCGACCAGCCCGTGGAGCCCGTCTGCCAGGTAGACCTTGCGGTGCGTGATGTTGAACGTGCGGGTCCCGGTGCCATCCTTGAGGGTCCGCATGTCGTACATCTGGACGTGGACCCCACCGGCACGCAACTGTTTCACGAGGTCCGCATGGCCAGGGAGATAGCGGCTACCCAGGTAGTCCATGAGGACGTTGACCTCAGCGCCGGCCTGGGCCTTGGCGACTAGGAGCGGAAGCAGCTGCTTGCCGTACGAGTCGTTGCCGAAGTTGAAGGTCTCCAGGTACACCGATCGGCTGGCGTTGCTGATCAAGGCCTTCACGGCCGGCAGGGTTTCCACGGGCGACACGTACAGGGTCGCCGAGTTGCCCGTCGTCATGCCATCCGCCCCGCTGACCACGGCGGGCGCCTGTGTCCGGGCGTACCACGCCAGGAAGCCCCGCAGGCCCAGGAGGTAGGTGTGGAAGTGGTACGTGACCATCTCCCGATAGGCCCGGTCGTAGGTCCAGCCGTCGTGACCGATGCGATAGCAGAAGGCGCCGGTCCCTGTGCGATCGCGGCCCTGCATGCAATGGAAGTAGAGAGGACGGTTCTTCGGGTCCTCGGCCAGCGAAACGAAGGTCTTGATCTTCTCCAGCTTGGGCGGCGTGATGACGCTCAAGGGGATGCTGACGAAGTTCACGCCATGGGCCCTGGCCCAGGCCTGCTCGTGTTCGACCGAGGCCTTGTCGTTCTCGAGGTTGACGATGGTCTTGACCCCCATCGCCACCAGCTTCTGTAGCCCCTTGTCCGTCGGGCGGGCGCCGCGCCAGAGGGTGTCATCGACCTTGCCGAAGTTGCCCAGGTCCTCGGGCGGCGGGTTGAAGCCGAGCTGCTCGGCCTGGTACCCCGGCTCGGGTGGAGCCTCGGCGACGAGCCCGTCGGGCGAAGAGGACTCGAGGCGCCGCAGGTCCGCCTCACTCGGGGGCGGCTCGTCGGAACGATCGCTCTGCGGAGCGGCGACGGTCGAAACGGCCGGCGGCCCGAGCGTCGCCCGGACTCCCGGCAGGTCGACACGAACGGTCGGGAACGGGGTGGCACAGCCCGTCAAGACGAACCCCAAACACAGGGCGAGCACTCGCTGCTTGGCCATCGCCGGCTGTCCCATGATCCCCCCTTATCCGCTAGCTAACGCCTTGTTAATAGCCATGTAGGGGATCGAGGGGCCAAGCTTTCGCGTTTTTTTGAGCGGCCCGCCCTTGAAACGGCTGGGGGTTGCCTCGCCGCGGCCCTTTCGAACCGACGTTGACGTGTCGACGGTAGTTTCTACTGTCGGCTTTGCAACCTCTAGTTGTAAGGTACACTGTAAACTTGTCTACCGACTGACGGAGGGCCAGCCATGCCAACCCGTTTCGGCCGCGGTAGTTCGCACATCCGCCCATGGCTCGTCTTCTTGATCGGGTTGGTCCCGACCTCGGTCATGCTCGTCTCCCTCACGGCCTCCCTGGGCGTGATCCACCTGGCTGGTCTAATCGGTCATTTCGCCAACCCAGCGCATGCCGAGGTGCAGCCTGCCCACAGGCCCGGGATGGCTGACGCGGAGGTGGAGGTCCTGCGTGCCGAGTTCGAGCGGACCCGTGAAGCCATGCTCGGGTGGCTCGCCGGGATGGTGGTCTCGAGCCTGGTTGGCTCCCTCGCGATCGCCCTCATGGTGAGCCGGCAACTCCTTTCCCCGCTCGGGCAGGTCCCGAGGGCCGAGCGAGGCCTCCAAGAGCGGGATCTTGCAGGCCAACCGTCCGATCCGCGGGGCGACGAGCTGATCCATGTCTTCCAGTCGTTCAGCGAGTTGACTGGTCTGGTTCGAAACAACTTCAAGCTGCTGCAGCAGATGGATCTGAGGCTCGAACAGGGTGAGCGGAATCGGGAAGAGCTGCTTTCCGTGTTCAGCCATGAGCTCCGGACTCCCCTCAACTTCATCACCGGGTTCGCGAGCCTGCTGGAAGACGAGGTGGGGGGGCCACTCACCGATGAGCAACACCGCTACCTGGATCGGCTCAACCTGGGGACCGAGCGACTGGAGTTCCTCGTGGAGAACCTGGTCCGCACGACCCAGATCAAGTTAGGATCCCTCCGGATCCGGCTTGAAGCGGTGACTTACGCCGATCTGATTGATGGGGTCGTCGATGGCATGAGCCACCAAGCCATCGAGCGTGAGGTGAGGATCGAGCTCGCGGTCGAGCCCGATCTGACGGCGTACCTGGACGGATCGCTGATCCGCCAGGCTTTGCTCAATTTGATCGACAACGCCGTGAAATTCTCCACAGAGGGGGAGACCGTTTGGGTGCGGGCGTACCGTGACGGCCTCGATGTGCTGACCGAGGTGGTCGATGCCGGACCCGGCATCGAGGGCAAGGATCTCCCGCTCATCTTCGAGCCCCTTCGCCAGCTGGACATGGGCACCACCCGCGAGGTGGGCGGGGCCGGCCTCGGATTGAGTGTGGCCAGGGCCCTCGTGGAGGCCCACGGAGGGGAACTCGGAGTCCACAGCCAGCCCGGTCACGGGAGCTGCTTCTGGTTCCGCCTACCGCAGGATTCCGAGGCCCTCGCCGACGAGATCGCTGCCTGACATGGCCAAAGGACTTCTCTGCCCCGGTCCGTAAAAGGTACGGACCGCTTTCGATTCCGGGCCATGCTAAAACGCCTCCATCCCCCTGCCATGGAGGGTTCGACAGATGGATGACCGCTTGATTCCCGTGGCATCGCCCAGGGCTTCCGCCGTTTGGACCACGCTCAAGATCGAGCGGCTCAACAGCGATCATCTCGGTCTGGTCGTGTCCGTTCTGGGTGAAGTCCGGCAGATCGAGGTCGGCGCGACGGATGGCTCGACGCTGACCCTCAGGGGACCGGCCCATTACGTCCTCTGGGGGTTGTTCCTCTCGATGCAGGCCATCATCCGGGAAGCCCGCTTCCGGGGTGAGACCGTCGATGAAGATTCCTACTGGATCCACTTCGAAGCCGTCCGCGAAACGTTGAACGCGATACTGTGACGGCTTGTTCCGGCAGCTTCAGAGGGAACCTGTTCTATTCCGGGGAATATCTTCGTGTTTGACTGGAACAATCGATTCTTCGAGTAGGTATTCATTCATTATGTTGTCTGGCGATTATTAGAGGGTTCTAATGGAGAAATTTGAACCACGATCTGTCTCTTGAGTGTTTGTCGGAATGATCGCTTCAATTGGATGACTGGTGGGTAATTCCGCTTGGAATTTGCGATCCCCTCGGCCCGCCCTCGCTCCTGGATCCCCGATCCACTCTGAGAGGTGACACGGACATGAGGCTTTCCCAAATGCGGTCGCTCATCGCCTGGACACTGGCTTTGGGCACGGTCGGCGCCTGTGGATACCCGTCGACGCCCGGAATCAGGCCTTCCATTCGACCGCCTTCGCCGGCGATCGCCCGAGACGCCGGGACGGTGCAACCCGCCGGCACCCCCGAGGTCGCACCCGACCTCCCGCCCGCCCCCCTTGCTCCACCGTGCCGGTTCCTGGCGTTCACCGCTTGCCGTTCGGTGAAGGGCTCTCACGTGGGCAGCCTGTTCCTGTATGACGACTTGGCGAAGGACGCGTTCGTGCTCAACGGGGCTTTGGCCGGCCTGGAGGACCGAGTCGATACCTCGTGCTCCGACCTGGAGGAGCTCGATCCCCATGCCTTCGCTGACGGTCGGGTTCTCTTCAGCTACGGTCACAAGGTCTACGTCTGGGATCCGGTCACCGAACGGCGGACCACCGTCGCGATCGACGGACAGTCGGGGCACCTGGGCGGTCCCCATGCCGCCATCACCGCAGATGGCCACCTATTGGCGTACCGGTCGAATCAAGGCACCGTCGTGCTCAAGGCGGCGACGGCCGCCCCCTTCTCCACGAAGACCACGACCTTGACCAAGGTGGCGGCCGAGGCCAATTCGCTGGCTCGCGGCGGCCGGGTCCTGGACCTCGCTCTGAGCGGTGATGGGCATTACCTTGTCGTCAACATCGAGGGCATCCTCTTTCTTTACGACGTCGGGAATCCCCACCTCTACCAGGTCGTGCCGCTGAGCGGGGAAGCGCTTTCCGGGGCAACCGACGGTGTGGCCCACCTCGCCATCAGCCGCGACGGTCACTTCGTCGCGGCAACGGTCGCCCATCAACGCCTGTTGGTCTACGACAGCAAGGCCCGAACGATCGACACCGTTCCCTACGCCAACATGGGCCTACCGATCGACGGGGTCCGGGGTCCGGGACGGTTGTTCAACCCAGTCTTCGACCTCGATGACCGCACGCTGCTGTTCGAAACCCGCGTGGGCAAGGACGTCCAGGTCTGGAGCTACGACCTACTGAGCCAGACCCTGCGGGGCCAGGTCATCCTGAACGGGGCCTTGGGGAATGCCGGAAACACGCTCGTCTCGAACCGCGGGCTCGATCCGTAGGGATCACGGGCCCTCAAGCGGGTTTCCGGCGTGACGGTCCCACGGGGCCAGGGTCAGGACCTGGCTGCGGGGGGCTCCTCCACCGGGGAGCGCCGACTCAGCAGGTCCCGCAGCTCCGAGGCATGGCGTTCGGTTTCCTGGAGGACGTCTTCGAGCACCCGACGGGTCGTCGGATCGGTGAAGCCCACTTCCCGGATGAGCTTCGTGTAGGCCTTGATCTGCGCCCGCTCGACCTCCAGGTCCTCCGCGATCATGCCTTCCAGGGTCGGGGCCTCGGCCGCCTCGACGTGCTGGCACCGGGCCTCGGCCCCGATCTCCTCCGGCTTGAACACCGGGATCCCCCCCAGCTGCTGGATCCGTTCGCCGAGCATGTCGGCGTGCTTCTCCTCGGCCTGCGCGTGCTCGAGAAACTCCTGCTTGACCCCCGGCAGCAGCATGCTGACGGCCATGTAGGCGTGGTGCTTGTACTGCAGGTGGGCGACGATCTCGGTGCTGCGCAAGACGTTGAGCTTGTCGATCAGGTCCTTGGCGTTCGCCTGGTATTCGCTCGTGATGGGCCCCATCATGAGGACCACCAGCCGTTCCCGCAGCTTGGTCTTGCTCTCTTCCATCCCCCGCCTCCTTGTCCAACCCGTTCGCGCCCCCATGCTGGCCGTGGGGTCACGGGCCCTCAACGGGTGGAAGACCAAAGTTTCTCCCCGCTTCGGGTCGGAATGACCGGACTCTCTCCCGAGGGTGGAGCCGGCGTCATTCCCGACGACGGGAGGTATCATGCCGGTGCGTTCATGCCGAACGCAGGGGAGTGGGCCATGGCGTTGGACGACCTCATCAGCGCGGTGATCGCGGACCTCGAGGCGATCCGCGCCCAGCGGGACCGGATCTACCAGCGGCAACGCGAGGTGGAGGAGGCCCTGGCCGAGCGCACCCAGGATCTCGTGCGCCGGACCCAGCAGCTGTTGACCCAGAAGCAGCTCACGGATCTCATCCTGAACAGCGCCGGCGAGGGGATCTACGGGACCGACGAGCAGGACCGCGCCGTGTTCCTCAACCCCGCCGGCGAGAAGATGGTCGGGTACAGCGCCGCCGAACTGATCGGGCGCTGCGCCCACGACGTGGTGCACCACATCCACCCGGACGGGACCCCCTTTCCCGTCGAGGAGTGCGACCTCCACCGGACCCTGCAGGACGGCCTCCCGCGCAGCGGAGAGTCCGAGCTGGTCCGCCGGGACGGGACCTTCCTGCCGATCGAGTACGTCGCGACCGCGATCGAACGCGGCGGGAAGATCGTGGGCGGGGTGTTCGTGTTTCGAGACATCAGCCAGCGCCGGGAGCTGACGCAGACCCTCGTGGAGCAGCATCGCAAGCTGAGCGAGCTCGAGGCGCTGCGATCCAAGCTCTGCGCCACGGTCGTGCACGACCTGCGCGCCCCGCTCATGACCGTGCGCGGCTACGTCGAGCTCCTGGAGGACACCGACAAGCTGTCTCCGGCGTTGAAGGACTACCTGCAGCAGATCGAGCTTGCCGTCGCGCGCCAGGAGCGTCTGCTCGACGATCTCATGGTGTTTTCGCGCGCCGAGAGCGGGTGTCTGGCGTTGCACCTGCAATCGTGCGACCTGGGCGAGCTGCTGCACGAGGTCGCCAAGGCCTTCCAACCCCAAATGCAAGCCGCGAACGTTGAGCTCGACCTGAAGGTCGACCCCGGCCTGCCCGCCATCCCGCTCGACGAGGGCCGCATCGAGCAGGTCGTGACCAACCTGATCTCGAACGCCCTCAAGTTCACGCCCGCCGGACAGCGAATCGCCGTCTCAGTGGGCATGCACGGCGAGGAGATCCGCGTCGAGGTGGCCGACCCGGGGCCGGGAATCGCCACCGACGAGCTTCCGCACCTGTTCCAGCCCTTCGGGCAGCTGGCGGAAGGCGAACGGCGCGGAGGGTTCGGGCTCGGTCTGTACATCGCCAAGACCCTGGTCGAGGCGCACGGGGGGGCAATCGGGGTGGAGTCCGAACCGGGTCACGGGGCTCGCTTCTGGTTCCATCTGCCGCTCGCGGTGCCTGTGACGCGATGAGCCCGATCGGGTTGTGAGGGACGCCCATGCCCGTGTCCATGTACTATCTGCAGGCCGGAGCGCCGCAGGGCACCCCCACCGCCGAGCAGGAGCTCTTGCGGGTGGCGATCGCCATCAACTCCGGCGAAACGGTCGAGCAGATCATCTCCCTCATCTTCGACACCATGCACGGCCTCATCCCCTACGACCGGATCGCCGTCGCCATGCTGGAGCCGGGTGACGTGCTCAATCAGACGGTCGTGCGATCCGACCGGCCGATCGTGTGGGGGGTGGGGGCGAGGGCCTCCATCTGCGGCAGCAGCCTGGGGCCGATCATTCACGAGCGCCGGATCCGGATCATCAACGACCTGGCCGAGTACGCCCGCCAGCACCCCGATTCCCACTCGACCGCCCAGATCCTCGCCGAGGGGATGCGGGCCAGCTTGACGGTGCCGCTCGTCAGTGCCCGTGGCCCCCTCGGGATCCTCTTCCTGTCGAGCACCGAAGCCAATGCCTACCAGGAGCGGCACGTCGACCTGGTCAGGGCCCTCGCGGAGGGGATCGCGATGGCCGTGCAGCGCGCCAACGTCATGGAGGCGCTGCGCCGCGCCAACGAGGAGATCCGGACCCTCGACCAGCTCAAGAACGACTTCCTGAGCAACCTCAGCCACGAGCTGCGCACGCCCCTGTCCATCGTCGTGGGGTACCTGGAGGTGCTGGAGGACGAGGTCGCCGGGTCGCTCACCCCCGAGCAGCACCGCATGCTGCGGGAGGGCCTCGATGGGGCCCTGCGCCTCAACTCCCTGCTGAACGACCTCTTCGAGTTCACTGAGCTGGAGTCCGGGCTGATCGCCTTGCGGCGTGAACCGACCGACCTGGTGGCGCTGGTGCGCGAGGTTTGCGACGAGGCCTCCGCCCCCATCAAGATGGCCGGCCTCGATTTCGTCCTGCGCCTGCCCGATCACCCGGTGCGGGCGACGGTCGATGCCCGCCGGGTCGCGCGGGCCCTCCAGTCCCTGCTCGACAACGCCCGGAAATTCACCCATCCGCCAGGCACCATCACCCTGAGCCTCACGGCCTCGGACGGGACCGCCTGGCTCGTCGTCAAGGACACCGGCATCGGCATTCGCCCCGAGCACCAGGCCAAGGTCTTCGAGAAGTTCTTCCAGGCTGAGACGGGCGCGAGCCGCGAGCGGGGCGGGACCGGGCTGGGGCTGCCGCTCGCCCGGGCGATCGCCCTCGCCCACGGCGGCGACGTCGAACTGAAGAGCGAGCCCGGGAAGGGATCGACCTTCCGGATCCGGCTACCGCTCTCGACCGCTCCGTAGTCACCACGGCGGGCTCGGATGTTTCCTTAACGATCGGACGTCCCTAGGCGCGCCGGTGGTAGGTCTTGCAGTCGGCATGCCCGTCGTGGTGACTGACGATGATGGCCTCGGCCGTGCAGCGGAGCCCTTCGTTGTAGCGGCAGGTCTCCATCCGGCAACTGCCGACCTGGGCATGCAGGTCCGAGGCCCCGAGGTGAGCGCCGGGACGACTGGTGTAGGTATCGCAGCGGGGGTCCTGCACGGCCACCTGGGTACTCTCCGGGGCGGTGCCGAGCTGATCCCCGACCTGGATGGCGGCCGCATGGCACATGTTCGCTTCGTTGAACCCGCAGTCGGTCACCTCGCAGAGCCGCACCAAGGGAATCCTGGTCATCGCGGACCATCCTTTCGCCAACCGGGAAACGATGCCGGTGGCCATGAGTCTAGGCCACCTGATGACGCATGCCATGGCGATCGGCCGAAGTTTTCGTCCCGTGCCGCTCTAGCCCAGACTTGATCAGCGACCGCAGAATTGATAAGCTGGCGCAATTGTTACAAATCTTCATCCCTGAAGGCCTTGCGGAGGGGCGTGATGCAGGCGAGAGAACGAGAAGAATCCCAGCCCCCGGCAAACCCGGCCAGCTTTAGAATCAAGCGCCAAGATACCCCTGATGGCAATCCCCGATGGGAGGACTTCAAGGTACCCTTCACGCCAGGCATGAACGTCATCATGGGCCTGATGGAGATCCAGCGGAATCCGGTGAACGCCCATGGCCAGAAGACCACTCCCGTCGTCTGGGAGGCGAGTTGCCTGGAGCAGGTCTGTGGATCGTGCTCCATGAACATCAATGGCGAGCCCGTCCAAGCATGCGCCGCCCTAGTACAACGGCTTGCGCCCAATGGAGAGACGATTACGCTCGAACCCTTGACGAAGTTTCCCGTGGTTCGGGATCTCATCGTCGATCGAACCGCCATGTTTGAGGCGCTCAAGCGAGCTCGAGCCTGGATCGAGATCGACGGCACCTACGATCTGGGCCCGGGACCCCGCCAGAGTCCGGAGGTTCAGCAGGTCGCCTATGCCCTGTCGCGTTGCATGACCTGCGGGGATTGCCTCGAGGCATGCCCAAACGTCAACGAGCGATCGCCCTTCATGGGGCCTGCACCGGTGTCCCAGGTCCGCCTCTTCAACCTCCATCCATCGGGCGCCCTGCATAAAGCGGAGCGTCTGGAGGCGATCATGGGACCGGACGGTGTCTACAGCTGCAACAACTCCCAGAACTGCGTGCGAGTCTGCCCCAAGGGTATCCCCCTGACCGAGTCCCTGGCCGCCTTGAAACGCGATACGACGATACAGGGTATCTTGGGCTTCTTGCAGCGCCCATGAGGATCAGCCCGTGGCTACTGAGTCTCGCGCTGGCTGGGGCGCTTTGTTTCCAGGCTAAAGCAGGGCGTGATCCCAAGCAGGCTAGCGTTAGCGCGTCCTTGCCCCCGCTGCATCCAGGTCACGTCGTTTCCTTTCATCTCATCGCTCGAGACGCTACCGTCACGATCGCCGACGTCGTTCGCATGCAGGCCTGGACGTTCGATGGCCGTGTGCCGGCTCCGATCCTGCACGTTCGGGTCGGAGACCTGGTCAAGATCACATTCACAAATCGCGGCACCATGCCCCACTCGATTGACTTCCATGCCGCCCGCACGGATTGGAAGACGGCTTTTCGAAGCATCGCCCCGGGTCAGAGCTTGTCCTTTGAATTCCGACCCAAGTATCCAGGCGCCTTCCTGTACCACTGCGGTACGCCGCCGGTCCTCCTCCATATGGGGAGCGGGATGTACGGGGCGATGATCGTGGATCCGATCCCGCCGTTGCCCCGGGCCCGCGAGTTCGTGCTCGTTTACAGCGCCTTCTTCGTCACCAGATCGGGTTCCGTCTGGCGCCCGGATTTTCCGCGGATGCTCGCCGATCAGCCCAACTACGCCGCCTTCAACGGGCGCGCGTTCCAATACCAAAAATCACCTTTGCGAGCGCATGTCGGAGAGCGCATCCGTTTCTACGTGATCAATGCCGGGCCTCGGGGGGATTGCGATTTCCACGTCATCGGCCAGCAACTGGATACCGTCTATCCGGCTGCGCCGCCATCCGGGGCGTTGCACGGGGTCCAGACCTATGCCATTCCGCCTGGCGGGGGCGCGATATTCGAAGTCGATGCCAACCAGACGGGCACTTTCCCGTTCATCAATCACAACGTTGGGCATGGCGATCAGGGGGCGGTGGGGTTGCTGGTGGTGGGCCGTTAACATGAGCGAAGTGATCCAGGACCCAAAGGTTCTGTTCGCCATGCTGGAGTACGCTCCCGATGGAGTGGTGCTCATCGACGAATCAGGCACCATCCTTTTCCTCAACCGCCAGATCGAGCGTTACTTCGGTTACGATCGCGCGGAGCTGCTTGGCAAGCCGATCGAGATTCTGGTGCCCGAGCGTTTCAGAGGCTTGCACCCAGGATATCGGCGGAAGTATTTCGCCCACCCGACGGTCCGGCCGATGGGAACCGGTTTGGAGCCGAACGGTCGCCGCAAGGATGGCAGCGAGTTTCCGATCGATGCCAGCCTGAGCCCGATCCGAACGGATTGGGGGGCGCTCGCGATGGCCATCATCCGGGACATCACCCAGCGCCGCCTCCTCCAGCAATCGCTGCAGCGCCAGGCGGCTGACCTGGAGGAAGCCAACGCCGAGTTGAGAGAAGCCGACCGGTACAAGAACGAGTTCCTTTCCATCCTTAGCCACGAACTCAAGACGCCGCTGAACTTCATCATCGGGTTCGGCAGCATCCTAGACGACGAGGTCGCGGGCGCCCTCACCCCGGAGCAACACCAGGACGTGTGCAGGATTCTGGAAGGGGCCCAGCGCATGCTCGGGATCGCCAACAACCTCATCGATCTGGGCGAGATCCTCACGGGTCGCTTCGAGCTATCCCCCGCCTGGGTGGATTACCGGGTCCTGGTTGTTCAGGTTCTGGCGGATTTACGGCCTCTCGCAGAGGCCAAGGACCAGCGCCTCGAGTCGACGGTGGAGATCAGTGGTGATCGCTTCCTCGATGGGCGGCGTCTCCAAGAGGTCTTGACCAATTTGGTCGACAATGCCATCAAGTTCACACTCACAGGCGGATCGATTCAGGTCCGTGCTTTCGAGGTCAATGAGGAGCTGGTGACCGAGGTCCAGGATACCGGGGTCGGCATGACGCCGGAGGAGATACGAAGGGCTTTTCGGCCCTTTCGCCAGCTTGATATGAGTTCGACCCGCCGGGTTGGTGGCATGGGTCTGGGCTTGAGCGTATGCAAGGCCCTCGTCGAGGCCCACGGGGGGCAAATTGGTGTGAGAAGCGTTCCAGGCCAAGGCAGTACGTTCTGGTTCCGGATCCCTCTGAAGTTGCCAGGTGGTTGATTTCGTCAGCATCAGCAGCCGAGGCTGACGCAACGTCTTTGAGCCAGGCGGTCAATCTCAGGCGCTCTTTCGAGACTCCCCGCGGCCAGAGGCGATCGACGAGGAAGCGATCGCCATCCTCGAGACTCGGCTCCTCGTAGGCCCGTTTCAAGCCGATGTTCCCTGTCCGCCGGGGCGTTGCGATGGCCTTTTTCACCCGATACTCCTCCCGCTCGATCTAGCAATGACGCCGCCGACCTGCTGATCAAGCCATCTCAGGTCCATCTCGCCGGGGGGAAAGGCGGATCCAAGGCTCAACAGCCGACTGAATCCGCGGGGTCGGCCCAGGACCGGGGCCGAGGAGCGATCGTCGCGAGGATGATCATCCGCTCGGTGGCACCGAAGCCGTGGGACGTTCCAGGTGGACAGAAAAACCACCTTCCTGCTGTCACGTCATGCGTCGACTGCCCAAGGTGGATCCATCCGCGGCCCATCAGGGCCAACATGTGGACCTCGCTGTTGTTGCGGTGATCGTTCACCTGCTGGCCGGGTTCCAGGGTAAACAGCACGACGCGGGCCGGCGGAGTGTCGGAGAGGATCGTCACCAACGGATGATCCAGTGAGAAGTGCGCCCGCTCGAAGAGATCGACCGCGACATTGACCTGAGCGACCTCGAGTCCCATGATCCCCCCCTTTCAATCTCCCACCGTTCGTGGCGACCTCAGGCGCCGGAACAGAATATTGTTCTCCTTGTGCAAGTGGAGGTGCATGTCGGCCTCCAACTCGAGCAGTAGCTCGAACATCCTCGCGTACGAGGGGCATGCTTCCTGCGGGACCCGGAAATCGTGGGTCAGCCGACGGATCGTCTGCAGCTCCTGCTCGGCATCGAGGTGAGCCGCTTCATGGATGCCAAGGTAGCTGGAGAGCGCCTCGCGGATCCGGGGATCTCCCGTCCGCTCGAACTCCCGACACCTGGGGAAAAAAATGGTCTCCTCTTGAGACATGTGCGCCTCGATGCCCGACCTGAACCGCCGGAAAACCGTCGCGACGGCGACGAGTTCGGGATGGACCTCGCCGTGGGCGCTCTCCACCGCGTCCAGCAGATAGTCGACCTTGGGTAGAACGGTGCGCAGGTAGCGGTGGTGACTCTCCTCCACGTGGGCCGTGACGGCGGCGATCGAGGCCAGGGCCAGGTTGGGCATCCATTCCCGCTGCCAACCATCGGCCTGGGCGATCGCCGCGCTTACTTCCTCGCGGGAGAGGCCTCCTTCCCTGCACGCGACCTCCAGGCTGCGACTTCCTCGCGAGTAGTAGTTGAGGCCATAGGCATCGAGGACCCTGGCGCGGGCCAGATTCTCGGTCACCAGAAGAGCCAGCGGAAGATCGGGGGCGACGGTGGTCATGGTTGCTCCTCGTGATCGGCTCGAGCGTGCTGGCGACCGGGGCGATCGCGCAAGCCACGCCTTGGCGGACGGATCCACCTCGGGCGAGCCACAATGGGATGCCTGCTTGCTGCACGCTCACCCTGGCGGTTCGCCCCCATCGATCCTATGTAACCACGTTAAATACATGGTCCAGGGATCACTATGAGGCGGCTCAATCTCGGTGGGCATGGCCATGGGAACGATGACCATGAGGAGGCTCGCGACGATGGGGGTGGCGATCATCCTGCCTGGCAGGGGGCGCCCACCGGGAGGTTTGAGGGCGTAACAGATGGATGGCTGTCAAGCGATCGGTCGGGATCGGAGCCGCCGGGTTCAGATCAAGGGTACGGCACGGCGCCCGAAGGCCTGGGCCCGCAGCTCTTCCCGGAAGTCCGGGTGGGCGATCGCCATCAAGGCCACGGCCCGCTCTCGGATCGACCGACCCCGCAGGTCGGCGATGCCGTGTTCGGTCACGACGTACTGGACGTGTCCGCGGGTGGTCACGACCCCCGATCCGGGGCTCAGGGTCGCGACGATCCGGCTCGCCGAGCCCCCCATGGCCGTCGAGGGCAGGGCGATGATGGCCCGCCCCTGTGGGGCGAGGGCCGCCCCCCGCATGAAATCCATCTGGCCCCCGATTCCGCTGTAGATCTGGTGGCCGATGGAATCGGCGCAGACCTGACCGGTCAGGTCGACCTGGATGGCCCCGTTGATGGCCGTCATGCGGTGGTGCTGCCGAATCAGGGCCGTGTCGTTCACCCGGTCAGAGCCCCAGAAGACGACGCTCGGGTTGTCGTCCACGAAGTCGTAGACCTTCCGGGTGCCGGTCACGAAGCTGGTGACCGTGAGGCCGGGAAAGCAGCTCTTGGCCCGGTTGGTCACGGCCCCCGAGCGGATCAGGTCGACCATGGCGTCGGTGAAGAGCTCGGTGTGCACGCCCAGATCCCGCTTGTCCCGGAGCGCGTGCACGACGGCGTCTCCCACGGCCCCGATCCCGATCTGGAGGGTCGCCCCGTCCGCCACGAGCTCGGCGACGTGGCGGCCGATCGCCTCGTGGACCTCGGTCTGGGGAGAGGGCGGGGTCTCGCACAGGGGCCGGTCGGTCACGATGAAGGCGTCGAAACGCTCGAGCGGAACGAAGGTGTCCCCGTGCGTGCGGGGCATCCGCCAGTTGACCTCGGCGATCCGGATCCGGGCCGATTCGAAGGCCTGGCGCGCCACGTCGACCGAGGTGCCCAGGGAGCAGAAGCCGTGGGCATCCGGGTAGCTGACCTGGACGATCGCCACGTCGATCGGCAGGGTGCCCTGCCGGAAAAGGAGCGGGATCTCGGACAGGAACACCGGCAGGTAGTCGGCGCGGCCCTCGGCGATCGCCTGCCTCACGCCCTTCCCGCAGAACATGGACGTGATGTGGACGTGCGGGGCCAGCTCGGGGGCGGCGAGCACCTCGGGGCCCTCCTTGTGCATCTGGAAGACCTGCAGGTTGCTCAGCCCGCGGGCCCGCTCGGCCAGGGCCTTTTCCAGGGGCAGGCTCGACGCGCAGCCACCATGCAGGAAGATCCGGTGGCCGCTCTCGATGAGGCGCACCGCCTCCTCGGGTGACCTGGCTTCCCACATCCACTCGTTCTTGCGGTATTCGGCTCGCTGCATGGTCGTACCTCTCGTCGCGGGGGGCTTCACCAGTCTATGCAAGGAAGACGGGCCATCCGGGCCCGCTTACCCCCCGCCCCCTACCCCCGCCCCCAGGGGTGGGGGATTCAAGGAAGCCCAGATTCCCTTCTGGGCATTATTAGGGAGCACCCGCCCGGAGATCGTCGGCGGAAACTACGATCCTTCGTCCAGGGTCAGGTGATCCCACGCCTCCGCCTGGTGGCGCATCTCCGATTCGATCTCGGAGAGCAGGGCGAGCCGGCGCTCGGTCTCGCGGGCCTGCCAGACGGAGTGGGCGACCGCCCGCGCCCGCTCGCCCGCTTCGGGGCAATCGGGTTCAGCCGCGAGCCCCCACGCCGCCCCGCCCAGTTCGAACAGGACGGCCCCCAAGCCCCCGATCCCGTGCAGGCACCAGCGCAGGGCGGCCGCCAGCTCGCCCGGATCGGCCGGAAGCGGCTCCCGATGGATCCGCAGGTGCTCGGCGAGCACGTAGCCCAGGACGGCCAGGCTGGGGTGGGCCGGGTCATGGCTCGCAAAGGCAATCGGCAGGCGGAGCCGCACGTCGTCGGCGAAGGGGGTATGGACGAGGGGGCCCGAAAGCAGGTGATCGAGCTGGGCGAGGGGAGGGACCAGCTCGGCGATGAGGGCCTCCAGACGATCGCCCGGCGAGTCCGACCCCGAGGCCCGCTCTCGTACCAGCTGGTACATCCCTTCGAGCAGGAGGTAGGCCGCGTGAAAGGCCTCGGCGAGCCCTGCGGTCTCGGCCCTGGGCGATCGCCCCCTGAACCCCTCGATGCCGAGCCCCGTGGGGGCATTGATGGCCGTCGCTCGTGGCTCGGGCGCCCGATAAACCGGGGGAGTCCGGTGATTCTCGTCGTACAACAAGCGAAACAGGCCCGTCGGCAGCACCGCCGGGCCCATGGTCGCCTCGATCGCGCCGCTCATGCCCCGTCGGCCGCGACGGTCCGGTTGCGCCCGAGGCCCTTGGCCTGGTAGAGCGCCTGGTCCGCGCGGTCGATCAAGGTGTCGGGCGTGTCCAGGCCGTTCAGCACCGCGAGGCCGATGCTGACCGTGAGCGGCACCGGATCCCCGCCGGGGGCCCGGAATCCGAGCCGTTCGCAGGCCTGGCGGATCTTCTCGGCCACGGTCCAGGCCTGTTCGGCGTCGGTATCCGGGAGGATCACGACGAATTCCTCTCCGCCCCAGCGCACGGCCAGGTCGCTGCGCCGGATCTGGATCGCCAGGAGGCGTGCGAAGGCGATCAGCAGGGCGTCCCCGACCTCGTGCCCGCACCGGTCGTTGACCCTCTTGAAGTGGTCCAGGTCGAGCATCAGGACGCCAAGCGGGCGTTCCCCGCGCCGTTGGAGGGCGACCATGCCGGGCAGCCACTCTTCGAGGCGGCGTCGGTTGGCGAGGGCCGTGAGGGGATCGGTGACGGAGAGCCAACGGTTCTCGGCCAATTCGCGGCGCGCCCCCAGGGCCGAGGCGAGCGCCTGCTCGAAGGCAGCTTCCAGCCGCGAGGGCGTCCCGCCCGGCTCTCGGGACCACAGCGAGAGGAAGCCGACCGACTCCCCGTGATAGGTGAGCGGGATGGCCCGGACGTCAGGCTGGACGAGGAAGGCCTGCAGTCCAGCCTCGGGGCCCACCGATCGCCCCAGCACCGACAGCTGTTCCTGGTCGTAGGCCATGATCCAGGCCGCGTCCGATCCCGACAGGTACCGGGCGGCGTGGGCGAGCCCGTTGAAGACCTCGGGGCTGGGGTCCGCAAGGGCCTCCGCGAGGCGCAAGAAGGCCTCCTCGAGGGCGGCCTGGTCCCTCCTGGCCGAGGCGGCATCGCCGTCTTCCAAGAGCTTGACCCGGACGAAGGGCATGATGGATCCAGACATGGCGACACCTACTGGACGACGGTGGGACGGTCGAGCCGGATGGCGAGTTCGGGGCCCTCTCCGGCCTCGACCACGACCCGGGCCTCCTGGAGGTTGCCCTCGGTCAACAGCAGTCGACTGGTGGGCACCTCGAGCATGCGCTTCACTGCCCGGCGCAGGGGCCGCGCGCCCATGTCGGGCTCGGTCCCCTCGTCGATGAGGCGATCGCGCGCTTCAGGTGTCACCTCCAGCGAGAGGCCCTGGCCGTGCAGCTTGCGCCGCGTGTGCTCGAGCAGGTTGTCGAGGATCTGGCCGAGGTGCTCGCGTTCGAGCGGGTGGAAGACGATGACCTCGTCGAGCCGGTTCAGGAACTCCGGCTTGAACGTCGAGCGCAGCGCCTGCATGGCCGTTCGGCTGATCGCCTCGAAGCCCTCCCCGGCCTGGGCCTGGTGCGAGATGGCGATCCCGCCAGCGTTCGAGGTCATGAGGATGATGGCATTGCGGAAGTCGACCACCCGGCCCTCGCCGTCGGTCAGCCGGCCATCGTCCAGCACCTGCAACAGGACGTTGAAGATGTCGGGGTGGGCCTTTTCAATCTCGTCGAACAAGAGGACGCAGTACGGCTTGCGGCGGACCGCCTCGGTGAGCTGGCCCGACTCGCCGTAGCCGACGTAGCCCGGGGGAGAGCCGATGAGGCGGCTCACGGTGTGGCGCTCGCCGTACTCGGTCATGTCGAAGCGAATGAGGGCCTTCTCGTCGTCGAACAGGTACTCGGCGAGCGCCTTGGCCGTCTCGGTCTTGCCGACGCCGGTGGGGCCCACGAAGAGCATGGTCGCGATGGGCCGCTCGGGGTCCTTGAGCCCCGTGCGGGCGAGGCGCACCGCGTCCGAGACGGCCTTGACCGCCTCCTCTTGGCCGATCACGCGCCGGGCGAGGGCCGAGCCCATCTCGACCAGGCGCTCCTCTTCCTCCATGGCGAGCCGGATGGTCGGGATGCCCGTCCAGGCGGAGAGGACCGCCGCGATGTGTTCGGGATGGACCGAGGGATCCTTGACGGCCCGCTCGGCCTCGATCCCGGTCCGTCGGGCCTCGAGCTTGTCGGTGACGGCCTTGAGCTGGTCGCGCAACTTGGCGGCCTCCTCGAATCGCTGCTCGTTGATGGCCGTGTCGAGCGAGGCCTTGAGCTCTTTCTCGGCGGCCTCTAGCTTGCCCAGGTCATCCGACGGCGAGTGGTGCTCGAGCCGGACCATGGCGGCCGCCTCGTCGACGAGATCGATCGCCTTGTCTGGTAGCAACCGGCCGGAAACATGGCGGTCGGAGAGCTCGACGGCCGTCACGATGGCCAGATCGGTGATCTTGACCCGGTGGTGGGCCTCCAGGCTATCGCGCAGGCCGCGCAGGATGGCGATCGCCTCCTCCTGCGAGGGCTCGGCGACGAGCACGCTCTGGAAGCGCCGGGCGAACGCCGGGTCCTTCTCGATGTGCTTGCGATACTCGGTGAGGGTGGTCGCCCCGATGCACTGCAGCTCTCCGCGCGCCAGGGCCGGCTTCAGGATGTTGGCCGCGTCCATGCCGCCTTCGGCATCCCCCGCGCCCAGGACCGTGTGCAGCTCATCGATGAACAGGATGATCCGGCCCTTGCTCGAGACGACCTCGTTGATGGCTGTCTTGAGCCGCTCCTCGAACTCGCCCCGGTACTTGGTACCGGCGAGCATGCCCGCGAGATCCAGAGCGAGCACCCGCTTGTCCTTGAGTACGTCGGGGACGTCGCCCGCGACGATGCGCTGGGCGAGGCCTTCGGCGATCGCCGTCTTGCCGACGCCGGGCTCGCCGACGAGCACGGGGTTGTTCTTGGTCATGCGGCTCAGGATGTGGATCACCCGGGTGATCTCGTCCTCGCGGCCGATCACGGGGGTCATGGCGCCGTTGCTGGCCTGCTCCGTGAGGTCGCGGGAGTAGCGCTCGAGTCCGGTGGCTTCGGGTTCCAGTTGCTGTTGAGGAGCCGTTCCGGGCGCCGCCTTAGGCCCAAAACCGAGCCGGTTGAGCAGCACGGCCCCCAGGCCCTCGCCTTCCTTCAGGATCCCGACCAAGAGGTGCTCGGTTCCGATCTGGCGGGCCCCCAGCTGCTGGGACTCCTCGAAGGCGAGCTGCAGGGCCCGCTTGAGCCGAGGGGTCAGGTAGGCCTCGGACGAACTCAGCTCGGGCTGCTTGGGTAAGAGCTGCTCCAGCTCGGCTTCGAGCTTGAGTCGGTCGAGTCCAGCCTTCGCGAGCACCTGGGCGGCGTGATGGTCCCCCTCGGTGAGGGCCAAGAGGACGAACTCGGTGCGCACCTGGTCCGTCCCCCACGAGAGGGCGATCCGTGCGGCGCGCTCCAGGGCGCCGCGCGATTCATCGGACAGGCGACCGACCGGATCGGCCATCCGCCTGGGGCCGAGACTCAGGTCATCGTCGAGCGAGAACCCCTGCCGCCACGAGGCCGACAGTTCGGTGGCGCACTGGCCGCAGAGCTGCAGGGTGCGGCTGCGGCCGTTGATGGTTTGACGGTACCGGACGGTCGCGGGCCGGTCTCCGCAGCGTTCGCAGAAGATCATCGCTCGTACTCCTTTTCGGGACAGGGGACGCACTCGCCGAAGAGCGGTTCGCCCGTTTTCGATCGGGAGCCTAGTGGATGCTCGACGAACCTTCATCCGTAGATACTACCAGGCGGTGTGCGGCGCCTTGGGCCTTGAAAGATCCGTAGAAGTCGCGGTTCCCGGCGCGGTCTGCCGCGAGTAGGATGGGCGACGGGCCCTTTTAAGGAGCGACCATGCCGGACCCTCAGCCGATTCGCCACTGGATCCCCCCGGCCTCCCTCGCGACCAGCCTCGGTGCTCAAGGGGTGGCGTGGGGGCTGCTCGCCTTCGTCCCGTGGCCCGAACGCGTCGGGCTCTCGCTGCCAGCCCTGGCTTGGATCCACACGGTCGCGCTGGGTTGGCTCACCATGACGGCGCTCGGGATCCTGGTGCACGTCATTCCCGGCTTCCTCGACCTGTCCTGGGCGAAGGAAGCGGTGGCCCGCTGGTCCTTGCTCCCCTTCGGACTGGGAGCCGCCACCATGGTAGGGGGCTTTCTGGGCGGGTGGCCGGGGGCGATCGCCACCGGCGCCACCCTCGCCGTGCTCGGGCTCGCGGGCTACCTGGTGCCCGCCTTCTGGACCCTCGGCGGCCACCGACCGGGCCTCCCGCAGGCGGCCCCGCTCAAGCCGGCCTTCATGACCGTGCTGGGCCTCCTGGCCCTGGCCGCGACCTTCGGGTGGCTGATGGCGACCGCACTCGCGGGGGCCCCCTGGTCCCGGGTCCTGGTCTGGATGCCGCCCGCCCACGCCGTCCTCGGCGGCCTCGGCTGGCTCAGCATGCTGGTCCTCGGTGTCTCGACGCGCCCCCTGTTCCCCGTGACGGGGCACCCCCGGGTGCCGTTGCGCTGGCATCGCCACGTGTCCATGGCCTTCAGCCTCGGCGGCCTTCTCCTGCTTGTCGGGCTGTGGGGGCCTCTCGCCTGGGCCGCCCCGCTCGGCCTCCTGGCCCTCTCGGCCTCCGTCGGGCTCTACGCCGCGGACGTGCTGCCGTTGCTCGTGCGCGGGCGCAATCCCCACCATCCGCCCAAGGCCTTCATCGGGAGCGCGCTCGCCTACTTCGGCATGGCCGTCGCGATCGGGTGGGGGGTCTGGGCCGGTCAGCCATGGCAGGCCGCGCTCGCCTTCGTGGGGCTCTCCGGTTGGCTCGGCCAGTCGGTCAACGGCTATGCCCTGCACATCGGAGTGCGGTTGCTCTGCACGGTCGTGCGGGGACCCGACGACGAGACGCCTCCCTTCGCGGTCGTTCCGCAGCCGCTGGCCTGGAGCGCGTTCGGCCTGTTTCAGGCCGCCCTGTTGATGGGAACGACCTGCCTGCTGACCGATCACGGATCCTGGCTCCGGATGGCCGGCGGGCTCGGCCTGCTCGGCTGGGCGGCCTGGATGGGCTGCCTCATCGGGGCGGTCCTCCGGCTGCGATCGCGCCCCCTCGACCCCACCCCCAGACACGCCTGAGATCGGAAGTCCCGCATGCCGAACCCCGCCTCGCACTACGACCTGCCCGCCGAGCTCATCGCCAAATATGCGACCGAGGGCCCGCGCTACACCAGCTATCCGACGGCCCCGGAATGGCGAAACGACTGGACCGCCGAGGAGGCGGAGAAGGCGATCGCCGACAACCAGGCGAAAAACGCTGGCAAGCCGCTCTCGATATACGTCCATTTGCCTTTTTGCCGCCGCCTTTGCTACTACTGCGGTTGCCACACGGTGATCACCCAGCGTTCGGACCTGGTCGAGCGCTACCTGACCGCCCTGGAGCTCGAGCTTGCGGCCATGGCCCGCCGGATCCCCGATCGGCCCGTCGTCCAGGTCCATTGGGGCGGGGGAACGCCCACGCACCTGTCTCCCGAGCAGATCGCGCGGGTCTATGGGGCGATCGCCCGCCACTTCCCGATCGCGCGCGACGCCGAGGTCTCGATCGAGGTCCATCCGGGGGTGACCACCCGCGAACAGATCGAGACCCTCGCCGAGCTCGGCTTCAACCGGATCGGCATGGGGGTTCAGGACTTCGACCCGGTCGTCCAGCAGGCGGTCAACCGCGTCCAGTCCTTCGAGCAGACCTTCGACCTCGTCCAGCTGGCCCGGCAGCTCGGCTTCGAATCGGTCAACGTCGACCTGATCGTCGGCCTGCCCCATCAGAGCCTCGGGGGGTTCGGCCAGACCCTCGACCTGGTCGAGCAGCTGGCCCCCGATCGGCTGGCCGTCTTCAGCTATGCCCATGTGCCCTGGCTGAAGCCCCATCAGAAGGCGATCGATTCCGAAGCCTTGCCGGGCCCGGCCGAGAAGGCGGCTCTCTTCGACATGACCCTGGATCGCCTCCTGGCGCGGGGGTACCGGTACATCGGGCTCGACCACTTCGCGCTGCCCGAGGACGAGCTCTCCCGCGCCCAGGACGATCGGACGCTGCGCCGCAACTTCATGGGCTACACGACGCGGGCCGACAGCGATCTGGTGGGGTTCGGCGCCTCGTCCATCAGCGACTGGGACGATACCTACCTGCAGAACGCCCGGGGCCTGCCGGAGTACTTCGCGGCCGTCGAGGCGGGTCGGATCCCGGTCACCCGTGGCGTGCGGCTCACCCGCGACGACCGCATCCGCCGGGACGTGATCAATCGGCTCATGTGCCACGGATTCCTGTCTCCGGACGAGATCGAGGCCGCGCACGGCATTTCGTTCGAGCCGTACTTCGCCGACGAGCTGGTGGCCCTCGAGGGCCTGATCGACGACGGGCTCCTCGAGATTTCGGCGTCGGGCTACCGGGTGACCCCGGTCGGGCAGCGCCTCATCCGCAACGTCGCCATGACCTTCGACGCCTATCGCCGTCACCCGGCGCCCGAAGGACCCCGCTACTCCCAAACGGTCTAAGGCGAAAGATAGCAGCCTCCAGCAAATACCCCCCTGGATGGGGGGAAAGTGGCGTGGGCTGCTGCCTTTTCTTGGCACCCTGACATCGAATTCCCGTAGAAACCCCGGGTGATCGCCGCATGAGAAGCGCTTAATATGAGGGAGTGTCGCTAGTTGGGGTGTTTCCATGCGCATACTCGTCGTCGATCCGGACCCGGCCGTAATCGCCCAGCTTCGCGCCGATCTCGGGGCCGAAGGGCATGAGGTCACCGGGGTCCAGGACTCCGATCGCGCCCTCACGCTCGCCAAGAGCGAACACTTCGGCCTGTGCGTGCTCGACGAGGCCCTCTCCTGCCTCTCCGGCCACGGGGCCTGCCGCACCCTCCTCGACCAGCTACCCGGCCCCTTCGTCCTGATGACCTCGCGGCAGGGCGGCGCGGCCAACCGCATCAATTGCCTGCACTGCGGCGCCGATGATTACCTGCCGCAACCCTTCCAGTACGAAGAGCTCGTGGCCCGCATCAGGGCCGCCCTGCGCCGGGTCGGACGACACCTCGCCTACGGCGACGTGAGCCTCGATCTCGATCAGCGCCGCCTCGAACGGCACGGCAAGTTCGTCCCGTTGACGAACCGCGAGTTCGAACTCATGGCCTACTTCATGCACCACTCCGAGGAGACGCTCACCCGCGATCGCCTGGCTGCAGAGGTCTGGGGCATGCCGTTCTCGACCGGCACCAACCTGGTCGACGTCTACGTCGCCTACCTGCGCCGCAAGCTCGAGCGGATCGGGGCAAAGCCCATCCAGACCATCCGGGGGTCCGGCTACCGGCTGGGACCGACCGACTGAGCCTGGGGAACGGGCTCGGCGGCCCTCACCTCGTGGTCGGGCCAGACCGTCCGCCAGAGGGCACACAAGGACAAGAGGCCCGAGGCGGCGGCCGGCAGTGCGTAGCGCCCGGCCGCCGTCAGCGCCAGGCCCGCGAACAGCAGGGCCATGCCGAGGTGGTAGCGCCAGAGAGCCCGCTCTCCGTATCGGCGGGCGATCTCGCCCTGCCCCGAGGCCTGAAAATCGAGCGAGCGCCCGACGGCGCCGCGCGCGAGGTAGAGCAACCCCGCCCCCAGCAGGATCACGGCGAGGCCGGCGGCGAAGCCGGTGCGGGCCCATCCGGACAGGGCCTGCCCCTGGGCCATCAGGGAGACAACGGCCACCAGGGAGATGACGGAGGTAATCCCCGCCGTCGTGGCGAGGCTGGTCCCGTGACCCGGGCTCACGGGGGGCCTCATCCGGCGTAGGGGCGACAACCGCCCCGCGGGACCGGAATCCCCAGCCAGGTGGCCAGCACGGACAGGCCGGCCGGATAGAGCCGCTCGAGCGTGTCCCCCGGCAGGATCCGGGCCCGGTGGCGGGGGCCCGGCAGGACGCCTTTGGCCTGGTGAAAGGCGTGGATCGCCTCGGCCACCTCGAGGTGTTCGCGCGTGAGGACCAGGCCAGCCTCCTGGGCGCGCCGGGTCAGCACGGGACGTCGTCGCTCGAAGGGGGACAGGGTCCGCATGTGCTCGAGGACCTGCGCCATGCGGCGAGCCGCGGCGTCGATCTCGTCCTCGCGGGTGTCCCACCCCAAGGAGAGCCGCAGGGCGCCCGTTTCTTCGGGGACGCCGATCGCTTCCAGCACGTGGGAGCGGGCCCCCACCAGGCACGCCGAAGACGACGAGGCCGCGATGCCGGCGTCATCCATGGCGGACACCAGCTCGTCGCCGTGCATGCCCGTGACCGCCAGCGATAGGATGTGGGGCAGCGCCTGGCGCGGAGCGGTGAGGCCTGGGCCGAGTGGGCGGAGCCAGGGACGACTGGCGGTCAGAAGGTGGCCGAGGCGATCGCGCAGGCGCATGAGGCGCTCGGCCTCCTCGGGGCGCCGCTCGCGGGCCGCCGTCGCCGCCGCCCCGAACCCGGCCGCCAGGGCCACCGGAACGGTCCCGGGCCGTCGGCCCCCCTCCTGCGCGCCTCCCATCAAGAGGGGGGCCAGGCGCGATCCACCCCGGATGACGAGCGCTCCGATCCCTTGCGGGCCTCCCAGCTTGTGGGAGGACACCGACAGCAGATCCCACTCCAGACCCGAGAGGTCGACGTAGCCGGCGGCCTGCACGACGTCCAGGTGGAGCCTGGCTCGGCTCGCCCGCGCGCGCTCGGCGAGCGCCGCGAGGTCCTGGAGGGTCCCGAGCTCGTTGTGCCCGGCCAAGACGGTGACGATCGAGCGGTCCGGGGCCACGTGGGCCTCCAGACCGTCGAACGCCACCCGTCCCTCGGCATCGTTGGCGAGGGTGTGCACGATCCGGCCTTCGTCGGCCAGATGCTCGCAGGTGGCCCGGGTGGCGGCATGCTCCAGGCGCGTCGTCACCAGGTGGCTCATCGGCCGCTCATCCGGGCCGATGAGGCCCCGGATGGCGAGGTTCGAGGCCTCGGTGGCTCCCGAGGTAAACACCACCTCTTCGGGCAGGGCCCCGACCAGCTCGGCGACCTGAGCGCGCGCCTCCTCGAGGATGGACCGGGCTTCCCGGCCCTCGGCATGCTGGCTTGCGGAATTGCCCATGCCCCACCGCCAGGCACGCTCGATCGCCTCCCGGGCGACCGGGCGCAGGGGCGAGGTGGCGGCGTGATCGAGGTAGATCCGGCGCCTCATGCCGGGTACCTCGCGAAGGGATAGCCGGCCGCGGACGCCTCCATGCCGGCCACCGCCTCCAGGAACACGGAATACGGGAAGCCCAGGGCGTTGAGCCCCCCGTCCCAGCGGGCCACGATCCGGGCCCCCACGCACATGAAGCTGCCGTTGGGCCGGCCCGTCACGTAGGGGTAGGCGGTGAGGTCCACCGAGAAGCCGGCCACCCCGAGGGTCGTCATCTCGAAGCGTCGCCCCGTCGCGAAGTTGAGCCCCTGGACGGTGCGCAGCGTCTCGCGCGGGGTGAGGGCCAGGATCACGACGTCGGGGACGATGTCGGCGAGGTCCTCTTCGGGCGGGAAGGCCACGACGGCGGCCATGCGGGCGGGCTGGATCTTGACCATGCCCTCGTAGGCCCGCTTGGCGGCCGTCACGTCGTGGAACCGGCCGGGGTCCTCGGGCCCGTAAAGGGCGAGATCGCGCCGCCCCGCGTCCGCACAGCCGAACACCAGACCCTCCTTGTAGTCGCGGGGCGCAGGCGCCGTCTCCATGCGCTGGCTGTACTGGCGCCAGCCGGGCAATGGGTTGGGGTCGTCCTCGTCGACGAGGCCCAGGGCGATCGCCGCCATGACGCACCCGATGTTGTCCCGGGTGACGAGCGGGACCTCGCCCTTGCTCGCCTGCTTCACGGCGTAGCACCAGGTGTAGGCCATGTCGAGGGGCGCGGCCTGAGCAGGCGGTCGCTCGCCCTGCGGGACGAACTTGACCCCCACCGCCGCGACTTCGGGCAGGTCGGGCTCTCCGAAGGCGGCCATGAACCGCCGGTAGGCGTCCGGGAAGGTCGGTGGCATCTCAGGCTCCTTTGGCAGTGGCGAGGAAGTTCCGGGCGTTCGGGCTGAGGAACAGGTCGGCGATCGCATCCGGGTGGCGTGCGCCTCGTTCGGTCATCCGGTATTCGTCGCTGACGAGCACCACCTCCCCGAGATCCTGCAGGAGGGAGAGCTCGTGCTCGAAGCGCTCGGCCACATCCTCTCCGAACTGGTCGGCATAGGCCTCGCGGCTCAGAAAGCCGAGCTTCCACGTCTCGGTCGCGTACTTGTAGGGGCGCTCGGCCGGGTCGACCGGGGTCGCGGCGAGGACTGGCGCCTCGCCTCGCTCCAGGGCGGCCACGTAGTCGGCGCGGGTCCGGTGGTTCATGTAGGTGTAGCCGCGCACCGACCCGTAGGCCCCCATGCCGATCCCCACCATGGGCAGGCCGTTCAGGATGTGCTGACGGTGCTCGTTGAGGCCATACGGATAGGGTCGGCGGCTGAAGGTCGAGCAGCCGTAGCGGGGCTGCCAGAAGCCCGCTTCGTTCAAGGCGTGGAAGGCGTGGTGGTACATGCCCTGGACGGTGGCCGCGTCGGGGAAGCTCGCCCCGCGCGCGCGGAAGGCGTCCCGGGTGAAGGGCACGTAGCTCGTCCGGTAGATCGAGAGGCTCGGAAGGCCGGAAGCCACCATGGCCTCGAGCGTCGCCTGCCAGCTGTCCAGGTCCTGGTTCGGCAGGCCGTACAGCAGGTCGGCGTTCACGTCCGAGAAGCCGGCTGCCAGGAGCCGCTCGATGGCCGGGAGGATGTGCGGCCCGGTGGGGGCCCGGTTGATCAGGTCGAGGAGGCCGGGGTCGAGGGTCTGGACCCCCAGGCTCACCCGATCGACCCCGGCGGCCTGCCAGGCTGCGATCCGCCGGGCGTCCGCGGCGTGGGGATGGGTCTCGACCGTGACGGTGGCCCCGCGCGCCAGGTAGGGGGCGATCAGGCCGTGCAGCTCCTCGAAGCACTCGGCGGGCAAGAGGCCCGGGGTCCCGCCCCCGTAGTACAGGGAGGTGAAGCGGTAGCCGCCGAGGGAAGGTTCCAGCAGGCGCAGCTCCTGGGCGATCTCCGAGACGTAGTGCCGCATGTCCGGGGTCCCGTGCCCGATCTGGGTGACGAAGAAGCAGTAGGTGCAGCGGGCCGTGCAGTACGGGATGTGGACGTACAGGCTCGCCGTGCCGCCGGCGGTGTGCAGGTCCGCCGGGGCGCCGTGGCGGGCGCTCGCGGGCAGGGGATAGGAGTGGCGGGCGGGTGGGGAGGTGAGGGCGCTCTGGAAGCGTGCCTGGGCGATCGCCCGTTGCTTTTCAGTGCGGGTCATCGGAGGCCTCCCGTCACGAGGTGGGCGACCGCGCGCGCGAGCACCCTGCTCTCGGGCAGCGCCGGCGGCGTCCCCTCGGGCACCTCGCCCTGGTGGCAGCCCACGCATGTCGGATCGGGGGCGGCGGGCGATTGTTCGGTTCGCGAAGGGAGGGTCATGTGGAGGCTCGCGGCCAGGCATGCGGCCAGCAGGATCCCGGCGGCCATGCTTCCCAACGGGGCGGAGCGGGGCGGGGCGAACGTGGTCACGGGGAACCTTCCTTCCGTTAGAGGGACGACAAGAAGGCGAGAAGGGCCGAGCGATCGCTGGTGCCGAGGGCCTGATAGGCGGCAGCCACCTTGGCCCCTTCGCCACCGTGCAGCATGATCGCCTCCTCCAGCGAGTTGGTGCGGCCATCGTGCAGGTAGCGCTGCTTGAAGCGCAGCCCCCACAGCGGGGTGGTCCTCCACTCGCTGCCCTTGGCGGCGCTCTGGTAGCGGATGCCGTCGTCCAGCAAGGGGCCCATGTCGTGCAGGAGCAGGTCCGAGTAGCAGTTGACGGCGAGTCCGGAGGGGATCCCGATGGCGTTGGGGCTGGTCTTGAACTGGGGAGTGTGGCAGAGCGCGCAACCCAGCTGCTGGAAGGTCGCCTGGCCTGCCTTCGCTTGCAACGACAAGGGCAGCGGCGCAGGCGGAGCCTGGAAGCGCTGGAAGGCCGTGAGGTCGTCGACCTGGGCCTGGGTGAGGTCCGGAGAGGCCGAGGCGGCTCCGCGCTGGTCGAAGTAGCTCGCCACGAAGCTCACGCTCGCGTACAGGCTGGGGGAGGCGAGGAACTGCGGCGGCAGGTTGGGAAAGAACTCGTAGGGGCGCTGCGGGCTCGAGAGGCCCATCTCGAAGTTCGCGGCCGTGACCGTGAACGAGAGCATGTCGGCCGTCTGCGCCTTCCACCCGAAACGGCCGATCGCCCCGCCGTCCGAGTTGGCTTTGCCGCGGATGCCGAGCGAATCCTTGCGGCTGTCGGGGGCGAGCTGGGCGGTCAAGTCGGCCGTCGCGACAGCCTCCAGCAGCCCGGTGCCGAAGGTGGGCGGCGACGTGCGCTTGGAGATGGCCGTCACGGCCAGCGGGAACTGCTCCCGCGGGATGCCGGCGATCGCCCAGTCGGAGATGACGGGACCCCCCTTCTCCTTGAGCGTGCGGGGCACGCCGTTGCTGTCGCCCCCGATGAGGGTCAGGAGCTCGCTCGAGGCGCCGCCCGAGTTCGGGAAGCCGTGGCAGGCCTTGCAGCTGGTGTTGTTGAACAGCGGGCCGAGCCCCTCGGCCGGCGTGAAAGTGTGATCGAACAGGGCCCTTCCGCGCTGGTACTGGGCGACCTGGGCGTCGCTGAGGCCCGGCAGCGGCTGCACGAAGCTCGAGGCGCTATCGCCCAGGCTTGTGGTGGGCGGTGTGCCGGAGCCGCTGGTGGCGAGCCACTGGCACCCCCCCAGGAGGGTGGCGACGAGGACGGCGTTGGCGAAGGTGACTCGGGTCATGGGCGCGCCTCACTGGAGGGTCGCGGTCCCGGACGGGATCGCATGGTCGGTGACGTTGGTCAGGGGCATGGTCGTGCGGGGCACCGAGGGCGACGCCACGGTCCCCTCGAACAGGTGAATGGGGGAGGGGTACTGCTCCTCGTTGGCGAGGGTGGCGTTCTCGACCGAGATGATGACCGTCGCGCCGGCGAGATCGGGCTTGTTGCGGCCGGTATCGACGCCAGGCGGCAGGTTGGTGTTGAAGTCCTCGCCCGGCATGGGCGGGCCCGGGTAGTTGACGGGCAGTGACACGCTGTTGAGGCCGGAGTAGCCGTAGAAGTCGTCCATGGAGGCCGCGTCCGTGAACTTGCCCGTCCGCAGCACGACCCCGCGCCAGATCACCCAGCCGGCGTACATCCAGCCGCTGGGGGGCAGGTCGAGCGAGAGGCCCGGCACCTCGCGGCCGTTGTCGATTTTGGCGAACCAGATGCCGTTGGAGTCTCCCGGAAACTTGGAAGCCGGGTTGTCGAGGATGTAGCTGCCGGTCCGGTTGAGGAAGTCCGCCGGATTCACGGGCGCGCTCAGGGAGGCGATCGCCCCCGTGACGGGGCCCTGGAGGAAGATCTGCTTGCTCGGAACCGAGGCGGTCGCGCCGGGCAGCTCCTGGGTCACGAGCACGGTGCGGAGCGAGCTCGATGCGATCGGAACCGACCAGGTCGCCTGCGGGTGCCCGTCGACGGACGTGATCGAGCCATCGGCCCCCACGAGGAAGGCCCCGATGCTTTGCGGGGCGCCCTGGCCGACCGCCCACGCCTGATAGTGCCCGTAGGCCGGGGCAATGGGCAGAAGGTGCTGGAACGAGAGGGTGACGACCGTGGTGCCCGCCGTGGAGGTGGCCGCTGGCAGGGTCGTGCCGCTCGGGAATGAGGTGCACGCTGACACGACCAGTGTGAGCCAGAGCGAGATTGGGCGTCGGAACATGTCGCCTCCAGCGGATGATTTCCTAACACTTCCGACTTACCCCCGAAGTTAGGAAGAATACTCGCTAATTAGCTAATCCTAATCCTAGAATCGTGAGAATCCTCTTAAGGTATCAAAGTCTGTCCAAGTTATTGTATTTTCCTGATAGCATGGGCCGAGTCTGAGCCAGCTCATAGACGAACCCGGAGCGAGGTGCTCCCATGGCTGGAATCGACCACCCGACAATTAGGAAAGGCGCGCAGATGACGGACGGACCCTTGCCCGAGACCCCCTTCGAGGCCCTCTTTCTCGGTCCTGCCGCGGAGAACGCCGACCTCTTCGAACGCTTCATCCTGGAGGCGCTGCGCGACCACGTCTTCTGGCGGCGCAACTTCCACCCCGAGGACGGGCCCCACATCCTGGAGGCCCAGCGGCGGAGCGAGCGGTACGACGCCACGATCGCCCGGCTGCGCCAGGAGCTCTACAGCCTGCTCTCCCGCCTCAAGCAGGCGGCCCCCTTCTTCAGTCCGCGCTACATCGCCCACATGACGAGCGACGTCACCCTCGCCGGACTGGTGGGCTACTTCGCGGCCATGCTCTACAACCCGAACAACATCAGCGAGGAGGCCGCCCCGGCGACCACCGACATGGAGCAGGTCGTCGCCACCCAGCTCGCGCGGCTCGTCGGCTACGGGGACGGGGCCTGGGGCCACCTCGCGTCGGGGGGGACCGTCGCCAACCTCGAGGCGCTGTGGGCCTTGCGTGGTCTCAAGTACTTCGCCCCTGGGGCGGCGCTCGCCCTCCGGGCCCACGGGGGGATCGACCTGTCGGTGCGACGGGGCGGGGGCCAGCGGGCCCATCTGACCGAGCTGACGGCTTGGGAGCTCATGAACCTTCCCGGCGAGACCATCCTGGGGGTCCGGGATGACCTGATCCGGCTGGCCCGCGAGGATGACCGCCTGGAGGGCCTCCTCGCCTCCCACAGCCTGTCCGAGCTGGGCATGACCGGGTTTCACCGGTGCTTCGCGGAGGAGTGGCGCGAGCCGCTTCCCGAGCCCATCATCCTGGTGCCGGCCACCCGCCATTACTCGTGGCCCAAGATCGCGGATCTGCTGGGCCTTGGGCGTGGACAGCTTTGCGAGGTCCCGCTCGACGAGCAAGACCGGATGGATCCGCTCGCCCTCGCCCAGCGCCTTGCCGAGACCCAGGAACGCCAGGTCCCGATCCTGGCTCTGATCGCCGTGATGGGCACGACGGAGAGCGGCTCGGTCGACGAGCTGCATCGATTGGCCGCCGCCCGAGAAGCGGCCGCGGAGCGTGGGCTGGCCTTTCCGATCCACGTCGATGCCGCCTACGGAGGCTACGCGACCACCATGTTCCGCGACGCCTCCGGGGGCTGGACGGAGGGGCCCTCGGCGGGGCTCGCCGAGCGGTTCCGCGCCCTGGCGCAGGCCGACTCGATCACGATCGACCCGCACAAGCTCGGTTATGCCCCCTACCCGGCCGGGGCCCTCCTGCTGCGCGATCGCCGGATCCGGGAGTTCCTCGCGATCGCCGCCCCCTACGCCTTTCACGAGGGACCTGGCGAGCCCGCGGCCCCGATCGGGCCCTACATCGTCGAGGGCTCCCGACCCGGGGCGGCCGCGGCGTCCGTCTGGCTCGCGCATCGCGTCCTGCCGCTCGACGACACGGGCTACGGGGCGCTCATCGGGCGCACGGTCGGCATGGCCCGGGCGCTGCACCGGGCGATCGCCTCCTACCGGGGCACGCGCGGGGCGCGGCTCATCCCCCTCAACGATCCCGACCTCAACCTGGTGACCTTCCTGGCCGTGCCGCCCGGGCCGCCCGATCTCGAGCGGATCAACCGCTTCAACGAGGCACTCTTCCGGCGCTTCGCCGTCACGCACGAGCGCCCCGTCTACAGCTACGAATTCCTGCTTTCCAAGACCACCTTCGACGTGCCCCGGCATCGCGCGAGCCTCGAATCCCGGCTCGACGAGCCCCTGTGGTCCGTCGTCGCGTCCGGATCCCACCTCACGGTGCTCCGGGCCACGGTCATGAACCCGTTCGCGCTGCGCCCCGACGAGCCGGGCGATTTCACGGACCTGCTCGCGGCGCTCGAGGAGGCGATGGCCTCCGAGATCCTTACTGAGACCGCTTCCAATCCAGCCAGACCGAGCAGGGACCCAGCGCGGCGGCGATGATGAGCCGCCATCCACGCAGGTCTCGTGATCAGGGTCACGCCCATGGCATCGAGGTGGACCGGCCACGACGAGGAGGAGAGGCTCATGTCGTCGTGGCCCGAGAGTAGCCATGGAACTTGCTATGATGGGGCCAGGAAAGGAAGGTGCCGCGTGTCGTCGGCCAAATCCGAGCAACTCGAGCGACTCGAGTTCTTCCAGGGCCTCGAACCGCGGGAGCTGGCCCAGCTGGCCGCGCGGTCTCGCACCCGGTCGCTCGATTCCGGAGAAGCCCTGTTCCAGGAGGGCGACCCGCTGGAGCCGGCCCTGCGCTTCGTGCTCGCCGGGCGGCTCCAGATCCGCAAGACGGCCCGCACGGGCAAGGAGACCGTCATTCGCCTGATCGGGGAGGGTGAGGTCTTCGGGGCGGCCGCCCTGTTCGACCGCCGGATCGCCCCGGGGGCGGCGATCGCCTGCGAGCCCACGACCGTCCTCGAGATCCACGTGGAGGCCCTGCACGCCTTTGTCGCCGACCATCCCGACATCGCGCTCAAGCTCCTGGTCACCTTCGCCCAACGCCTGCGGGACAGTCAGGACACCCTGCACGCCGTGGTGTCCGGTCGGGCGCGGACCCGCCTCGCGCGGGTGATCCTGCGGACCCTCGACCGCGACGGCGGCACTCCGCAGCCGGACGGAGTGCGGCTCAAGACCCGGCTGCCGCACGGGACCCTCTCGCGCATGGTGGGGGTCACCTACGAGGAGTGCGTCCGGCTGATCAGCGAGTGGTCCCACGACCATCCGATCCTTCGCTACGAACGAGGCGGCGCCATCACCCTGCACGATCGCGCCCGCCTGGAGCGAGAAGCGGCGGCCGATTGATTGGCGCCGGTTCCTGAGGTAGCTCATCGCGGTCGCCCCTCACCGGAGCTACCGTCGACTCGTCCCCTCCGGCTGGAAAGTCGAGGTTCCGATGGTCCCGGAAAGCCTGTTGCGCGAGGCCCTGCGGGCGGTGATCGATCCCGAGATCGGGCTCGACATCGTGACCCTGGGCCTCGTCTATGAAATCACCGTGGCCGAGGGCGGCCACGTCTCGATCCGCCTGACCATGACGACCCGCGGCTGCCCGATGGAGGGCCTGATCACCCGTCAAGTCCATCAGACCCTGAGCACCGTGCCGGGCGTCCAGGAGGTCCACCTCGAGGTGGTCTGGGAGCCGGCCTGGAGCCCCGAGCGGATCGAACCGCAGGGCCGGAAGTTGCTCCGGATCTGACACGTCAGAAAGGACCCCCCCCATGAGCCAGTCCGTGGCGGTCGTCGACGTACGGCCCTTGCCTCCCCGCGACAAGCATCCCACCATCTTCGGCACGTTCGACGGCCTGAAGTCCGGGGAGTCGATGCTCCTCGTCAACGACCACGATCCGGTTCCGCTGCGCTACCACTTCCAGGCCGAGCGCGCCGGCCAGTTCACGTGGACCCCGCTGGAAGAGGGGCCCGTCGAGTGGCGCATCGAAATCGGCCGGGTCTAACCCCCCCCAGACCCGCCGAGCCCCGCGGCGATCGCCGCGGGGCCTTCTCGTCACCGGGTGAGGCACTGCGCGACCATCATGGCGGTCGCGAGGCCCCCCACCGCAAGCCCCCCGCCGCCCAGCCGCACGGCGAGGCCCGAACCGGCGAACTCGCCGACGACAAGGGCGACGATCCCGATCTGCGCGGCCCCGTAGCCCACCCAGGCGATCCGGAAGTCGAAGAGATCCTTGATCAGCGGGACCCGCCGCGTGCCCACGAGCGAGCTGTAGCGGTGGTACCAGGCGAGGAAGGGCAGGATCTTGTGGAACTGCCCGATGATCGAGAAGCCGATCCAGCCGACGAGGCCAAGCAGCGCATAGGCGATGGCGGCCCGATCCGGGGGGATGGGGCCCAGCTGCCCGGTCCAGGCGAGGCTGAGGCCTATGGCGGAAGCGATGAGCAGGAAGGCGATCGCCGTGATCACATAGGCGAGCCCCGCGTCGATCCGCCGGCGGGTTCGCCGGCGCAGCATCCCCGCCATGTCGGCCGCCCACAGCCATGCCCCGACCGAAGCCGCGACGGCCCCGGCCCGGATCCAGGCTTGGGATGCGAAGACGCTCCCCGTGACGATCCCGATCGTTCCGCTGGCCCCGAGTAGGAGAACGGCCCGCCCCCAACGGTGCTCTTCGGGGGCCACCGCGAACATGGGGATCAACCGGTACGATACGCCGTAAATCAGGAGCGAGGCGAAGCCTAGGGCTGCCAGGTGGGCGTGTGGCACCGGGACGGACGGAACGGGCAGGGCATGGGAGGGGGCGGCGAAGCCGCACACCCGCAAGATTCCGAGGGTCGCGGCAAACGCCAGAAAGCCGATCGCGGTGACCAGGGAGTTCCCGACGGGACCCCATTGGGCACCGTGCCACAGCGACAGCGCGATATTGACCAGAAACAGTCCGATCCCCAGGAGCACCAGGATAGCCCCGGTCAGCAGCACGGGCATGGACCAGGCCCAGAACCCGGCCACCATGCCGGTGACGCCGACCAGGTAGGGCCAGAAGGCCAGCTTGCCCAGCCCCTCGCTCCGAATGCGGGCCATGAGCACGACGGGCACCAGCTGGTAACTGGCCCCCATCACCATCGGGAGCACGCAGCCCAGCGTGAAGAGGTGGGTGAGGGCCAGCAGGTGGGGAGACCAGGTGGTGCCGGCCACCAGCTCATCCCCGAACCCGGCGAGGGCCAACGTGGAGAGCACGAAGCCCGCGAGGCCGAGCAGGAAGAAGCGCAGCGGCAGCGAGAAGGAGGGACTGCGCTCGGTGGCGATCCCGCCCGTCGCCATGGTCATCGCCCCCGGGTCACGGTGATCCGGAACAGGCCGTCTGATAGTTCGTCCGTCCGATGCTCGAGCCCCAGTTCATCCAGCTTGGGGTAGAGCAGCATGGGGCGACGCTGGTTGAGCGCCTCGAGGCGCTGGCCCGGGGCCAGCTGCTGGGCCACTGAGAGGATGCGCAGCATGGGTTCCGGAGGTTCCAGGCCCCGGTTGTCGATCTCGACCACTTCGGGGCTCACGAGGATGTTCTGGCCCCGCAACCCCTCGACGTCTGCGAGATCGTAGAGCGGGGCCTCTTCTTGCTCCTCGCTGCAGGGTGGGGCCTCCCGCGACGCCTGATCGTTCAGCTGGGCGAGAAACGCCTCGAGGCGAGAGTCCGGCCAGTGGTGCAGCTTGGCGGCCCCGCGGACGGTGATGAGCGGGGCGAAGGTCCTGCGCAGCAGGGGATGACGCAGGGGCTTGAACCCGAATTCGACGAAAGTTCCGATTGTTTGGGGGAAGCGGGTCAGGATGTCCTCGACCTTCTGGTCGGCCGTGATGTGCACGCTCATCGCTCCTCCGGTCTGGCGGCGTCCGTTCCACATCCACCTTACCGGTGCCATGGCGGAGCGGCTATGAGATGGCTCAAACGACGGGAGCCAGCGGAGATCCGTAGGAGCTACGGAACTTCCCGTTCGCCCGTAGCTATTACGGATTTGGCATGCATCCGGGCGCGATATCTCTGGGAAGAGCCAGCGAGGATTGCCTCCTCGCCCACTTGATGAGGTATGCCATGACCCGAGCCCTGCTACTCGCCTTCTTGCTTTCCGTTGCCACCACGGGCTGCCAACCTTCCGACGACCACCCCGCGACGGCCGCCAAGGCCTCCGCCGACCCCGGCGCGAGCGCCTGGGGCGGAGGGACCCCGCAGGAGACGCAAGCCGCCACCGCGTCCGGCGCGACGGCCATGCTTGCCGGCTGGCCGGATGCCGCCTCGCTCGACGCCGCCAAGGCCGACAAGGGCCGCCAGCTGTTCGCCGACAAGGGCTGCGTCGCCTGCCACAACGTCGGCAAGGGCCGCAAGGTGGGTCCAGACCTCGCGGGGGTCACCGGTCGCGATACCCGGGACTGGGTCCAGAAGATGATCCTCGACCCCGAGGCCCAGATCGCCCAGGATGCCCGCGCCAAGGACCTTCTCGCCAAGTACATGGTCAAGATGACCAACCAGCACGCCACGGCCGAAGAGGCCTCGGCCATCGAGGAGTTCCTCGCCGGCCACGATCTGCACAAGCAGCCTGACGTGGGTCAGAGCTCCTAGCGATCCCCCGAGGAGACAGCATGTCCAACTTCCTTCGCAACACCTTGCTCGCCGTGAGCGTCACCGCGCTCGTGATCGGCGGCGGCTACTGGGCCCTGGGGGGCCAGAAGAGCGCGGCCGACGAGGTCTACGTCAAGCCCGGCGCCAAGGACACCCATTACGCCTTCCTCTCTGGCGGCCACGCCGGCCAGGTCTTCGTCTACGGCATCCCCTCGGGACGCTTCCTGAACGTCATCCCCGTCTTCAGCCCCAACCCCAAGACCGGCTGGGGTTACGACGAGGACAGCCTGAAAATGATGGGCGGGTTCAACTGGGGCGACGCCCACCACCCGTCCCTGTCCCAGACTGACGGCAAGTACGATGGGCGCTGGCTGTTCATCAACGACAACGCCAACGCCCGCATCGCGCGGATCGACCTGCAGTCCTTCCAGACCGCTGAGATCCTGGGGCCCATCCCCAACGTGGCCGGCCTGCATGCCTGCCCTTGGATCGCGCCCAACTCGGAATACGCCTTCGGCGCGACCCGCTTCTCGGTGCCCATCCCGCTCGGCAAGTACGCCCCGGTCGAGGAGTACGGCAAGAGCTACGACGGCACGATCTTTGGGGTCAAGATCGACAAGACCACCGGCCACATGAAGCTGGGCTGGCAGATCCACATGCCGCCCATCGACTTCGACCTCGCCTCGTGCGGCAAGGGCGCGAGCGACGGCTACGCCTTCTTCACCTCGTACAACACCGAGCTCGCCCACAACAAGCTCGAGGTCAACGCCTCGCAGCACGACCGCGACTTCATCGCGATGGTCAACTGGAAGCTCGCCCAGCAGTCGATCGATGCCGGGAAGGGCCACCCGATCGGCGGCGTGAGCGTGCTCGAGCCCAAGGAGATTCCGGGTCTCGTCTACTTCATCCCCTGCCCCAAGAGCCCGCACGGCGTCGACGTCAGTCCGGACGGCCAGTACATCGTGGGGTCCGGCAAGCTCGCACCGGTCGCCTCGGTCGATTCCTTCGACAAGATCAAGGAGGCCATCGACCAGAAGGACTTCGAGGGCACCTTCCAGGGCATCCCGGTGCTCAAGTACAGCCACGTCAACGTCGCCGAGGTGCCGGTGGGGCTTGGCCCTCTGCACACGCAGTTCGATGACAAGGGCTACGCCTACACGTCCCTGTTCGTCGACTCGGCGATCGCCAAGTGGCAGCTCGGCACCTGGAAGGTCGTCGACAAGATCCCGACCACCTACAACATCGGGCACCTGTCGGTGGTGGGCGGCGACAGCATGCACCCCTTCGGGCACTACATGCTCGCCCTCAACAAGATGACCAAGGACCGCTTCCTCGGGACGGGGCCCGACTACCCGACCAACGCCCAGCTCTACGACATCTCGGGCGAGAAGATGCGGCTCCTGCTCGATTTCCCTTCGATGGGCGAGCCGCACTACGGGGTCATGATCCCGGCCGACCTGATCAAGCCGCTCAAGACCTATCCCCTGGCGGAGAACAAGGACCCATACGCGACCAAGCGCGAGGACCAGACCAAGGTCGTCCGGAACGGCAAGCGGGTCGACGTCTACATGACGACCATCCGCAGCCACTTCTCTCCCGAGGCGGTGGACCTGCAGCAGGGGGATGACGCGTACTTCCACGTCACCAACCTCGAGCAGGACGAGAACATCGCCCACGGCTTCTCGATCACCTTCTCGAACATCGACATCGAGATCGCCCCGGGTGAGACCAAGACGGTCCACTACGTTGCGAGCAAGCCGGGCGTCTATCCCTTCTACTGCACGAACTTCTGCTCGGCGCTCCACCAGGAGATGCAGGGCTACGTGACGGTCAAGCCGACCGGAGGGAGGTCGTAAGATGGCGGTTCTGTCGCTGCGGGGGCTTCCCAAGGTGCGTTTCTGGTCCCGCATGGGGAGGTGGGAACGGGTGTCGGCGGCGCTCGCCGCCGTCTCCCTGGTCGTGGTCACCCGGCTGCCCCTGTGGCGGATCCTGCTCATGTCGGGTCAGTACCCGGAAGGGCTCAGGATCCAGATCTCCGCTCACGACGTGAGCGGAGATCTGCAGAACGTCAATATTCTGAACCACTACATCGGCATGGCGCCGATCGACTCGTCGACCTTCGCCGAGTTTCACTGGATGGGGCCCGCGCTCGCGGGCTTCGCCGCGCTGGCCCTCGTCTCATCCCTGTGGGGCCGGCGCGGCCTGGCTTTCCTCACCTGGCTCGCCTTCCTGGGCTTCGGCCTCGCCATGACGGTCGACATGCACCACTGGCTGTGGACCTGGGGCCACCACCTCGATCCGATGGCCCCGATCCGCGTGCCGGGCTTCATGCCGCCGCTCATCGGCTTCAAGCAGATCGCGAACTTCGGGGTCTGGAGCCTGCCCACCTGGGGCGGGTGGCTCCTCATCCTCTCGGCGGCCATGGGGCCGCTCTCGCTGTGGCTGGATCTGCGCTCGCGGCG
>Ga0114930_10000095_pt1 | contig 92548 bp, 80 predicted proteins | sample AnhtaG_FD_87300 | JGI IMG/M metagenome (GOLD analysis project Ga0114930, IMG submission 87300) | Deep subsurface microbial communities from Anholt, Denmark to uncover new lineages of life (NeLLi) - Anholt_01485 metaG | ecosystem: Environmental > Aquatic > Marine > Oceanic > Sediment | place...
ATTAAGAAGGGTCGATGCTCTGTAAAGCGAGGTTCCAAGTAGTAAAGCATATCGAATAGGACGAAAATTCGAAAAAGGCCCACATAGCTCAGTGGTAGAGCACGTTCTTGGTAAGAACGGGGTCGCCAGTTCAAATCTGGCTGTGGGCTTAAGTTAGAAGGGAATAGGAGGGAAAATGGCAAAGAAAGTATTTGAGAGAACGAAGCCCCATTGCAATGTGGGCACCATCGGTCATGTGGACCACGGCAAGACCACGCTGACTGCGGCGATGACCAAGGTGTTGTCGCAGGTGGGCCCTACACAGTACCGCTCCTTTGATTCCATTGATAATGCCCCTGAAGAAAAGGCCAGGGGGCTGACCATCGCCATCGCTCACATCGAGTATGAGACAGAGAAGCGCCACTACGCCCATATCGATTGCCCTGGCCATGCCGACTATATTAAGAACATGATCACCGGGGCAGCGCAGATGGATGGTGCAATATTAGTGATCGCTGCCGACGATGGGGTGATGCCTCAGACCAGGGAGCACCTCTTGCTAGCGTGCCAGGTGGAAGTGCCATACATAGTGGCTTGCCTGAACAAGGTAGACCTGGTAGATGATGAAGAGCTACTGGAGGTGACCGAGCTGGAGTTGAGGGATGAACTGTTCCCCAAATACGGTTTCCCCGGCGCCGAGGTCCCCATAATACGAGTCAGTGCGCTCAAGGCCTTGGAGTGTGGCTGCGGCAAGAGAGAGTGTCAGTGGTGCGGCCGGATATGGGAGCTACTAGACACTATCGATAACTACATCCCAACACCGGTACGGCCTAAGGACAAGCCATTCTTGATGCCCATTGAGGACGTGTTCAGCATCAAAGGCCGTGGGACGGTGGCCACCGGCCGGGTGGAGCGGGGTATAATTAAGCCCGGGGAAGAGGTGGATATCGTAGGCTTGAAAGAGACGCGGAGGACAGTGGTAACCAGCCTTGAGATGTTCCACAAAACCCTGATCGATGGGGAGCCCGGGGATGCCGTCGGCTGCTTGCTAAGAGGGCTTGACCGGGATGAGATAATGCGGGGCATGGTATTGGCGGCCAAAGGGTCGATTAAGCCTCATACCGAGGCTGAAGCTGAAGTCTATGTATTGACCAAGGAAGAAGGGGGAAGGCATACCCCATTCTTCAGCGGCTATAAGCCTCAGCTCTACATTAGAACCACCGATATCACCGGGACCATCCACTTGCCTGAGGGGGTGGAGATGGTGATGCCCGGCGATAATATAAAGATGCAGGTGAAGCTCATCGAGCCCGTAGCATTAGAGGAGGGACTGCATTTCGCCATTCGCGAGGGCGGCAGGACTGTTGGCGCCGGCGTGTTTACCAAGGTTATCGATTAGGGGGGGGTAATTGGCAAAGAAGGGAAGTGCCAGAATTATCATTCATCTTAGTTGCACCGAGTGTAAGGATAGAACATATACCACAACCAAGAATAAAAAGAATGACCCGGGGCGACTGGAGCTTAGGAAATATTGTCCCCGGTGTCGGACCCATACCCTTTATCGCGAGGTGAGATGAGAAGGCAGGCTGTGGCAGGAAAGCCAGTCATCTCCAGGGTCGTTAACTATATACGAGAGATCATATCCGAGCTGAGGAGGGTGGTCTGGCCTGCCAGAGAAGAGACAAGACGGCTAACCGTGATGGTTATTGCTATCGCTGCCACCATTGGGCTTTTTCTGGGCGCAATCGATCTAGGTTTTAATCATCTGGTTAATCTCATTTTGGGAGGCTGAGGGGCTAAGAGAAGCGAGACGGGAACCCCGTGAGGGGTTTTCCTTTTGACTTGAGGAGAGGATAGCATGGCAGAGGGTGAGAGGCGCTGGTTTGTGATCCATACCTACTCAGGATACGAGCAACGGGTTAAGACAAACTTGGAGCATCGCATTAAGTCTATGGATGCAGATGATAAGATCTTCCAGGTGGTAATCCCTACTGAGAACGAGATCGAGATTAGGGATGGGCAAAAACGGACCGTGGCCAAGAAGGTCTTCCCGGGCTACATACTAGTGGAGCTGGAGCTGACCGATGACAGTTGGAATGTGGTCAGGAATACCCCGGGGGTTACCGGTTTTGTCGGCGTGGGAACCAAGCCGGTCCCCTTGGATGAGGAGGAAGTTAAGTCTATCTTCAACCAGATGGAGGCCGAGACGCCCCGTATCAAGGTCGGTTTCAGAAAAGGTGAGAGCGTGAGGGTGGTCGATGGCCCATTTATCGATTTCATCGGCACTGTCGATGATATCAATGCGGAGAAGGGGAAGGTAAAGGTGCTTGTTTCCTTCTTCGGCCGGGAGACACCCGTGGAGCTCGACTTCCTCCAGGTGGAGAGGCTCTAGATGTTGGTACAATCCCTGGATAAATATCTTTCTGTTAATGGCCTCCGGCTTCACTATTTGGATTGGGGCAACGTGGGCAAGCAGGCTATGCTCCTATTACACGGCTTCACCACCCTGGCTCACGCCTGGGACTTCTTTGCCCCCGCCTTTCGGGATCGCTATCACATCCTGGCTCTGGATCAGCGGGGGCACGGCGATAGCCAGTGGGCCAAGGATGCCGCCTATACTACTGAGGATCATATCGTCGATATCGCTGGTTTCGTTGACGCCCTGAAGTTGGATAATCTTGTGCTGGTGGGCCACTCCATGGGCGGCCGCAACGCCATAATGTATGCCGCTTGCTGCCCTGAGAAGGTGGCACGCTTGATCCTTATCGATAGCCGCCCCGATAACGATCCTGTAGCCTCGGAGGCGTTGGGGCAGCTTTTAACCGCTATTCCCGATGAAATAAGCTCTATCGATGAGCTTGCTCCAGAGCTGGCAAGACTCTATCCCTACCTTTCACCACAGATGTGCCTCCACCTGGCTTATCATGGCCTGAGGCAGGTGGAGAACGGCAAGTACACCCCCAAATACGACCTCAGAATGAGGGCCCAATCGGCGGGGGCCGGCTATGAGGTCAGCGAGCTTTGGCTCTTCTTTGGGCTTATCACCTGCCCTATCCTGATCGTCCGTGGTGCGGAGAGTCCCATTCTTTCCCAGGAGGCGGCGCGGAGGATGTGCCAGGTGAATCCCAAGGCCCGATTGGTGGAGATAGAGCAGGCGAGCCATATGGTGCCTCAGGAAAACCCCGAAGCCTTCGAGGAGGCGGTGCAGCGGTTTCTGGAAGAATGAAGAAAAATGCAGACAGCTATTGCTGTTTCTCTGATTATTCTCGGACTAGGTATGACCGTTTTCCTGTTACAGCATACCCTGCGCGGTGGCCTGGTGGCCTGAAGGAAGGATTATCAACAGTAGAGTCGGAGCGCTACGTAGTCCCACATATCCCAGCGGAGATACTTACTGCTCTGCTGTATATGTCAGGAGCCTTTAGCCTGCTCAGTGGTTCTTCTTGGGCTCTGCCTGTTGTGTTTTTGGCCTGTGGTATGTTAGCCTATAGTTAGCTTTTGAAAACTTATTCACATGAGGTAGGCAAGATTGGCAAAGAAGATTAAGACGGTGATAAAACTTCAGCTCCCCGCGGGGCAGGCAAGCCCAGCACCTCCTGTAGGCCCAGTTCTGGGGCAACATGGATGCAATATCATGGCCTTCTGTAAGGAGTATAACGAGCGCACCGCCCCTCAGGCGGGCTCCATAGTCCCTGCGGAGATCACCATATATGAGGACCGCTCCTTTAGCTTTGTTCTCAAGAGCCCGCCGGTCGCCGATCTACTGCGTAGGGCGCTTGGGGTGGAGAAGGGGAGCGGCATGCCCAATGTAAACAAGATCGGCAGGCTGCCCCGGGAGAGGATCCGCGAGATCGCTGAGCTAAAGATGAAGGACCTTAATGCTGCTGATATCGAGGGGGCGATGAGGATGGTTGAGGGAACGGCGAAAAGCATGGGGCTTGAGGTGGAATAATGGCGAAGAATGGCAAGAAGTATCAAGAGGCTGTCAAGCTGGTGGATCGCACCAAGGAGTATGACCCTAAGGAGGCCATCGAGGTAGCGAGGAAGGCAGCCTACGCCAATTTCGATGAGACAGTGGAGCTCCACCTCCATATGGGTCTGGACCCCCGTCACGCCGACCAGCAGGTGAGGGGAGTAGCCAGTCTCCCTCACGGGTTGGGGAAGATGGTGAGGGTTCTGGTTTTCACACAGGGTGAGGCGGTGAGAATAGCTGAAGAGGCGGGGGCTGACCATGTGGGCAGCGATGACCTGGTGAAGAGGATTGAGGAAGGTTGGCTCGATTTCGATGTCGCTATTGCAACCCCAGATGTAATGAACAAGGTCTCAAAGCTGGGTAAAACCCTCGGTCGCCGGGGGCTGATGCCCAATCCAAAATCGGGGACCGTCGTGCCTCCACAGGACCTGCCGCGGGGTATTGCCGATGCCCGCAAGGGGCGGGTGGAATTTAGGATGGACAGGACGGGGATCATTCATGTCCCTTTGGGAAAGCTTAGCTTCGACGATGATAAACTGCTGGAGAACCTGTCTGCTCTGATAGAGACCATAATCCGAGTCAAGCCCAGCGGCGCTAAGGGTCAATACATCAAAAGCGCTTACCTGTCCACAGCGATGGGGCCCGGGATCATGCTCGATCTAAAGCCAACCCTGGCGTTGCGTTCGCTGTAAGTTTTTTGTTCTTTGACAAAGCAAGTCGATAGGTCTGATAACATGGCCTAAGGTCGAAAAGAGCCATAGACAGCGGGTGCCTTCGGGGCTTAATTTATTGCCCGCCGAGGTGAAAAAGGCAGAGTCCTTGTGTCTATGGCGCAAGGACTCTTTTCGTCCGTCTCGAACGCCTTTTTTATAAAGATGCACCCCTCCCAAATCGGGGAGTAGAGGATAAAGCGCCTCTATAGTACAAAATTTGGAGGTGAGTATGCGTAGGGAGCAGAAGAAGGAGGCGGTTAAAGAGCTTGCCGATAAGCTCTCTCGGTGCAACATTGCCATAACCACAGACTACCGGGGGCTATCTGTGGCCGAGATGACCGAGTTGCGTCGCCAGCTGCGCAAGATGGAGATCGAATACCGTGTGATCAAGAATAACCTGGCTCGATTTGCTGCGGAGCAAGCAGGCAAGGAGGGTCTCACCAGCATTATCGAGGGTCCCACAGCTATCGCCTTCAGCTATGGCGATGTCATCGTTCCGGCGAAGGCCTTGGTCGATTACATTCGCTCCTCTAAAAGCCAGTTGAAGATAAGGGGGGGACTGCTCGACCAGCGAGTGCTTAGCGCATCTGAGGTAACAACCCTGGCGGTCTTGCCCCCTTGGGACGAATTAATCGCCAAGCTGCTTGGTGCGATGCAGGGGAACATCCTCTCGCTGGCCCGTGCGCTTAACGCAAACATATTGGGCTTTTTGGGCGTATTAAATGCTCGCATGAAACAATTGGAAGGAGGATGAGATGACTGAGAGTCAAGGAGAGGTGAACAAGGAGGAGGTTAAAAAACGGGCTGCCCCCAAGCGCAGCACAGCCAAGGAAGAGAAGAAGATGACCAAAGATGAGTTCATCGCAGCCATCAAAAACATGACCGTCCTTGAGCTGAGTGAGCTGATCAAGGCGCTGGAGGCGGAGTTCGGCGTCAGCGCTGCGGCTCCGGTAGCAGTAGCACCCTCCGCTGCTACCACAGAGGCCGCAGCCGCCGAGGTGGAGGAGAAGGCAGAATTCACCGTGATGCTTAAAGAGGTCGGCGCCAACAAGATCAATGTAATCAAGACAGTGCGCGAGGTAACCGGCCTTGGGCTTAAAGAATCCAAGGATTTGGTGGAGAGCGCTCCGGCCACGGTGAAGGAGGGCATTAGCAAGGAAGAAACAGCGACAGTAAAGGAGAAGCTAGAGGCCGCTGGTGCCACCATAGAAGTCAAATAGCTTTTGGGAAGGGGGCGAGCAATGACCGTCAAAATCATTATGGAACGCACGGTGGAGGCAGACAAACAGGAGGAGTTGCTGGAGCTGTTGAAGCACCTCAGGACTAGGGCCATTCTTCAGCCAGGCTACATATCGGGTGAGACGCTGACCTCCGTCGACAGGCCGGGAACGCATCTTGTCATCAGCACCTGGCACAGTCTGCATGACTGGAAGGCTTGGGAAAGCCACCCCGAGCGCCTCGAGATTATAGCCAAGATGGAGCCCCTTTTAACCAGTCCGCATAAGGTGGGTGTTTTCGTGGAATCGTGGGCTTCGCTGCCTGAGGGTGTCTAAAGGCAGGAGCCTTTGGGCTAGACTGCATCGTCTACGCGACGGCAGGGGGTGCGTTGATGTATACTACTTTGAGGTGCTAAGCTGTGGTGGAATATCACCTGAGGATTAAGGAGCTACCCTCCTGTGAGCGACCGAGAGAGCGGCTCAGGGAGTCCGGTCCAGGCTCGCTTTCAAGTAGCGAGCTACTGGCAATCATACTTCGCACCGGTACTGCCTCTGAGAATGTGCTCAGCCTCGCTGGCAGGGTGCTCGTAAGATTTGGTGGTCTTGCCGGCCTTGCCCGGGCAAGCTTTGGCGAGCTGTGTGCTGAGCGAGGCATAGGCCAGGCAAAGGCGGCTCAGCTCAAGGCCGCTCTGGAGCTGGGGATGAGGCTAGTATCTGCCCAGCCTGAGGAAAGAGCCGTCGTTCGCTCTCCCCAGGATGTGGCCAACCTTCTCATGGCTGAGATGGGCTTTCTTGACCAGGAGCAGCTCAGGGTGGTGCTCCTCAACAACAAAAACCATGTGATATCTATAGCGGAGGTCTATAGAGGGAGTGTCAGCACCTCACTGATTCGTACCAGCGAGGTGTTCCGAGAGGCGGTTAGGGAGAACTGCCCGGCGATAATCGTGGTACACAATCACCCCTCAGGCGACCCAACCCCAAGCCCTGAGGACATCCATGTTACCGAACAGATTGTGGAGGCCGGGAAAGTGCTCGATATCGAGGTCCTAGATCACCTCATCATCGGTCAGCAGAGGTTCGTAAGCCTAAAGGAACAGGGGGTAGGGATTAAGTAGGGGTTCTCCTAAAGGCAAGTCTATTTTTGTACCATAATCTGAAGGACCCTCGCCATGCAACGAGGGTCCTATTAAGATGCTTAGAGCGATGTAGGGCGTCAGATCGACTTTGTGTAGCTGCCCTGCTTGAACTCCTCAAAAGATAGGTAATCTCCGGGAAGGTATATCTCGCTCTTAGCATATCGCTTTGGATCGTATTCCTCCAGCTTCAAGGCAGCCCTCTTGGCGTCGATATGGGCTAGCACCTTTTCAACGATCTTATGCATATCGGGCTCGAACTCCAGCCCAGCTCCTACCTTCTCCGTCCAACCCTCGTTGATCATCCGGGTTACTTCTTGACTGCCTGCAACCGGGGAGCCGACACCGAATATGGTGTGGACACCGGAGGCTACGCAGTAGGCCCCGATGCAAAGGGCCTTCTCACTCATCCATTCCGGGGCAACGCCTGCTACCGGCAGGTCGCTGATATCCTCGCCAAGACCGCCTTCAGTGGCACATTGAGTGAGGACGGTGAGTATTCGCGAGTTGTCCACGCATGAGCCCATATGAAGCACCGGTGGGATGCCTATCGCCTGGCAGACCTCCCTGAGCCCCGGTCCGGCGTAGTCCATCACCTCCGGGGTGAGCAACCCCTGCTTGGCGCAGGCGATGGCATTGCAGCCTGTGGTCACTACAAGCACATCGTTTTTGATCAGCTCCTTCACGATATAAATATGAGAATCATCCTGAGTCACCCTGGGGTTGTTGCAGCCAACAACGCCGGCGGCGCCGCGGATCCTCCCTGCCATAACAGCGTCGTTGAAGGGACGGAAGGACTCACGATAGATCCCTCCCTGCATGTAGGCGATATACTCGTGGGAGAAGCCGGCCACCGCGTGGTCAACTAGGTCTGGGATATGCGTCCCTTTTCGATTGGGGTAGTTGTCTATGGCCATCCTTACGATCTGTTTAGCTATTTCATAGGCATTATGATCTTCAAACTCGACGTGGGTAGCTCCAGTTATCTTTGCCTTCGGTGAGGTGGTAACAACCTTGGTGTGATAGTACTCGGCCACGTTTTGCAACCCCTGCATGATGCATTGGTAGTCGACCACAACCAGCTCGATAGCTCCGGTAATGATGGCCAGGTCTGTTTGCAGCAGGTTGCCGACGATGGGTATTCCGTGGCGCACCAAGAGCTCATTACCGCTGCAACACATACCCACCAGATTTATCCCCTGAGCCCCTTTGGACTTGGCATAATCGACAAGCTCTGGGTCTGAGGCTGCGACCACCAACATCTCAGCCAGGGTGGGCTCATGGCCGTGAACCGAGATATTAACCTCATTCTCTTTCAGGATGCCGAAGTTAGATCTGGTCGCCACCGGTGCCGGGGTGCCGAAGATGATATCGCTGATGTCAGTGGCCATCATAGAGCCGCCCCAGCCATCGCTGAGGGCTACGCGCAGCGACTGCAGTAGCAGATGCTCTGCATCCTGGTCAGTCCCCATATGAGTACGGTGCATAGTCTCCACCACCTCGCGGTCGACGCCCCGCGGTGTGATGCCCAACTCGCGCCAGATCTGCTGTCGCTTTACCGGGGCCCGTCTTACATATAGCAGCTCCCCCTCCTGACGGCCGAACTCGCCCAGGGCCACCGTGCCCACATCCAGGGCGATCTCCTCCGTCGTCCGCCCATCCACAGGTACATCCAAGAATCGGGCAACTTTCCTCAGCTTATTCTCATCCTTTATTTTATAGTCAGGCGCTTTTCCCTGAGCCACTGCAAGCAGTGTGAGGGCCATATTGCGCCCGTGGTCGCCATGGGCTGCTGCACCAGCCGCGATGTGACGCGCCAGGTTCCTCGCCTGAACAGTCTCGAGGGTCGCTCCACAGACACCGACCGTGGTCTTGCCAGTGAGTCGACAGGGGCCCATGAAGCAATTGCTGCAGCAATTTCCCTCATGCCCGATGGGGCATGGCCTCGTGGTCTCAGCCCGTTCAAAGGCGGTGGAGATGCCCTCAGCCTGCGCCTTCTCTATCATCTCAATTACCGCTGGGTCGATAGTCTTTTTATCTGCCATTGTTCTCCCTCTCTATATCTTGTGGTAAATTTCACGATTTCATTATAGCAGTTTGCCGTTTGCCAAGTCAACTTTTCGCTGCGCTTTTTCTATTGCTTGATGGGGGCTTAACTCAGTGCTATAATGCGTTCACATAGATAGGGGGACTGAGATCGATAGCGAGCGCCTGCATCAGCTACTGGCCAGGGTGAAGTCTGGGGAGGTGAGCATTGAGGACGCCCTATCCCAGCTCGCCGTATTGCCCTATGAGGATATTGGTTTCGCCAAGATCGATCATCACCGGGCGTTGCGTCGTGGTTTTCCGGAGGTCGTTTTTGGGGCCGGTAAGACGGCTGATCAGGTTGCCGCAATCGTTGAGCGGCTGGCCTCTGGCGCCGATCGAGTGCTGGTGACTAAGGCGGACGAGCGCTGTTTCGATGCGGTACGCCAGCTTGTGCCCGATGCTGAATATCATCCCATCGCCCGGGCGATAACCATGAATCGGGCAAAGGAGACCCCTTCTCGCCCCGGGATAATGGTTCTATGCGGGGGCACCTCGGACATCCCGATAGCTGAAGAGGCTGCGATTACGGCGGAACTAATGGGGAACGCCGTTGAGCGTTCCTACGATGTTGGTGTTTCCGGGGTTCACCGGCTTCTTGACCGTCTGCCCCGGCTCAGGGAAGCACGGGTGTTGGTAGTCGTTGCCGGTATGGAGGGGGCCCTTCCCAGTGTGGTCGGTGGCTTGGTGTCGGTGCCCGTGATCGCAGTACCCACAAGCATAGGCTATGGAGCGAGCTTTGGGGGCTTGGCCGCACTCTTGACCATGCTTAATAGCTGTGCTGCTGGGGTATCGGTGGTCAACATCGACAACGGCTTTGGCGCAGGATACCTTGCTGCCTTGATCAATCGATAAACTCGTCGAGGGCTAGAGGTTGGGTGATCTCGGGTAGGGCCTCGGGTTCTCCAGCGATGGAACAGTATGCTGGTATCAATTTGCCGATAATCACATTCTCTTTTAGGCCCACCAATCTATCTGTCTTCCCGGCAACCGCCGCATCGGTAAGCACCCTGGTGGTCTCTTGGAAGGAGGCTGCCGAAAGGAAGCTGTCAGTATTCAGCGAGGCCTTGGTGATCCCTAGTAGCATAGGCTGAGCTGTAGCCGGCTCTCCGCCCTCCGCCAGAACCTTGGCATTGATATCCTCATAGACGAAGCGGTCCACCAACTCCCCTGGCATTAGCTCAGTATCACCAGGTGAATCGATGCGGACCTTGCGCAGCATCTGGCGAATTATGATCTCGATATGCTTGTCATTGATAGTTACCCCTTGAGAGCGATAAACCTGCTGGATCTCGCTTACGAGGTATTGCTGGACTGCTTCCTTGCCCATGACGCGCAACATATCCTGAGGATTAATGAGACCCTCGGTGAGCTGGTCCCCGGCCTTTACCCAAGTTCCTTGCCCTATAATGATATGGTGCGTAGCTGGAACCGGATATTCCCGCTCCTCCTTCTCTTCATACCAGATGGAGAGTTGATCCGGTTCCACGCTCACCTTACCGGCCACTCTGGCGATGAGCGGAGCGGCTTCCAGGGATAGGGCAGCCTGCTCCGCCGTCGGCCCCGCCATTATCTCGCCCACCTCTACCAATTGGCCACTCTTGATCTGTGCCTCCCATCCCGGGGGCAAAGGATACTCATCTCGGTAGATTTCTGAGCTCGATACCTTAATCTTTCGCTCGTGTTCGTTATCGATGATTTCCAACTGACCGTCAATCTCAGAGATAATTGCCTGAACCTTTGGTGAGCGGGCCTCGAATAGCTCTTCGACGCGAGGAAGCCCACTAGTGATGTCCACTCCGGCGACACCTCCAGTATGGAAGGTGCGCATGGTGAGCTGAGTTCCTGGCTCCCCAATGCTCTGGGCGGCGATGATGCCCACGGCCTCACCCTTTTCCGCCAGGCGTCCTCGAGCTAGGCTCCTCCCATAGCAGAGCTGGCAAACGCCATGCCTCGACTGGCAGCTTAGTGGTGATCTGACATAAACCCTGGAGATTCCGGCCGAGGTTATCTCCTTGGCCTTCTCCTCGTCGATCTCTTCATTTCGGTCCACAATGGTTTCCCCGCTCGTAGGGTGAATTATTTTTTCGGCCGTAGTTCGCCCCAGGATGCGCTCCCAGAGAGGTGCCAATATGCTCCTCTCCGCCGCCTCTGAGAGCCAAATGCCACTGGTAGTACCACAGTCCTCCTCGAGGACGATCACATCTTGGGAAACATCGATGAGACGTCTGGTGAGATAGCCACTATCTGCGGTCCTGAGGGCGGTGTCCGCCAGCCCTTTCCTGGCACCGTGAGTGGAGATGAAATACTCCAGCACTGTTAGCCCATCGCGGAAGCTTGACCTGATGGGCAGGTCGATGATCCTCCCCGAAGGATCGGTCATCAAGCCTCGCATACCAGCCATTTGCCTGATCTGGGCGATATTCCCCTTGGCCCCGGATGTTGCCATGAGATAGATCGATCCAAAGCGGTCCAGGGACTCAGCAATGGCATCGGAGACTTTGTCCGTGGTCTCAGACCAGATCGACACTGCGCTCGCATACCGCTCCTCCTCAGTGATGAGCCCCCTCTGGAACTGCCGCTCCACCTCGGCGATCCTCTTCTCTGCCTCCTCCAGCAGCTTCCCCTTGGACTCTGGGGTCTGCAGGTCGTTCATGGCGATAGTAGTCCCCGACTTGGTGGCAAATTGGAATCCAAGTTTTTTAATATTGTCAGCCACTTGAGCGGCCCCCTCATTACCCAATAGCTTGTAGCAGTCAGCGATCACTTGCTTAAGGAACTGCTTGTCTGTAACCTCATTGAGGTATCCTAGCTCTTTGGGGAGCGCCTCATTGAAGATAATGCGACCAACACTAGTTCTTATTCGCTTCCCGCTCTGATCCCTGACCTCGATCTCAGCTCCGAGATCGATGGCCCCAAGGTCATAGGCCAGTTTGGCCTCATCAAAGCTACCAAAGACCACACCCTCCCCTTTAGCCCCGGGCTTTAGTACAGTGAGGTAGTAGCAGCCCAAAACCATGTCCAAGGTAGGTGCTACCACCGGCTCTCCGGAGCTGGGCAGGAGCATGTTGTGGGTCGCCAGCATAACCTCCCTGGCCTCGCGAACTGCGGCTTTGGAGAGGGGCACATGGACTGCCATCTGGTCCCCATCGAAGTCAGCATTGAAGGCGGCACAAACTGAGGGGTGGATCTGAATAGCGCTGCCGTCGATTAAGACAGGCTCAAAGGCCTGAATGCCAAGACGATGAAGGGTAGGGGCTCTGTTTAGAAAAACTGGTCGCTCCTTGACCACCTCCTCTAAGACATCCCAGACCTCGGGTCTCTCCCTTTCCACCAACCGTTTGGCACTTTTTATGTTATGGGCATAGCCGCGGATAATGAGGTGATGCATGATAAACGGTTTGAAAAGCTCTAGGGCCATCCTTTTAGGCAAACCACATTGATGAAGCTGCAGTTCAGGGCCGACCACTATCACCGAACGCCCACTATAGTCCACCCTTTTACCCAACAGATTCTGGCGGAATCGCCCCTGCTTGCCCCTAAGCATGTCCGATAGTGATTTCAATTTGTGGTTGCCGGCACTGGTAATGGCCCGCCCCCTCCGGCCATTATCGATGAGGGAGTCTACCGCCTCCTGGAGCATCCTCTTCTCATTGCGGACGATGATCTGAGGGGCGCCAAGCTCGAGTAGCCGCCGTAGCCTGTTATTGCGATTGATTACTCGCCGATAAAGGTCATTGAGGTCCGAGGTAGCAAATCTGCCCCCGTCTAGCTGAACCATGGGGCGAAGATCCGGAGGGAGTACCGGGAGCACGGTGAAGATCATCCACTCCGGCTTATTTCCGCTCCTCCGCAGCGCCTCGCTTACTTTGAGCCTTTTGGTGGCCTTCTTTCTTCGCTGCCCGGTGCTGGAGCGAACCTCCTTATAAAGCGATTCGCGAAGCTCATCCAAATCCAGATTGGTGAGGATTTCTAGGATGGCCTCAGCCCCCATGCCTGCTTGGAACAAGTCGCCATGCCTATCTTTAAGCTCGCGATACTTGCTCTCAGTGAGCAGTATCCGGGGGTGAAGCCCCTCAAGCTTCTCGATCCTGGCGCTAAGCTCCTCCACCAATTGTTTCTGCTCATCAGAGACCCTTTGCCGGAGCTGGCTTACCTCCAATAGCGCCTCGCTGCGCATCTGCCTGATCTCAGCATCCGCCTTCAGATATATCTCTTGAAAAACCCTGGTGTATTCGCCCTCAATCTGAGCGACCTTTCGTTTCGCTGCCTCCTTCAGAAGTTCGATGTGGGCAGTGGTAACCTGGGTGCCCTTCGGCACAATAGTGAGGTCATCAAAATCGATCTCCTCCTCCACTTCTTTGCCGACCGCCTCTTTCAGCTTCTCTTCCAGAGCAGCCGCCTGGCTCATCGCCTGGTCAATGGCATCGATGCGCTCCTCTTCTATGGGCTTACTCTCTTCACGTCTGTTATGCTCAAGGTTGGCGATGCTCTCCTCGAGAACAGCTTTGATCTCCTCCTCCCTCTCGCTTGCCAACCTTTCCTGTTTGGCGATCTCCTGGAGGGTATCCTCCCTCACCCGCTTTATCGTCTCTTCCTTGGCTTCCTCATCCACTTGTATGACTACATACTGGGCGAAGTACAGCACCCGTTCCAAATTTCGCGGGGAAATGTCTAAAAGGAGCCCGATACGGCTGGGGGTCCCCTTTACGAACCAGATATGGCTCACCGGAGCCGCCAGCTCGATGTGGCCCATCCTCTCTCGGCGCACCTTGGAGCGCGCTATCTCAACACCGCACTTATCGCAGACAATCCCACGATATCTAATCTTTTTATACTTGCCACAATAGCACTCAAAATCCTTTGTCGGCCCGAAGATGCGCTCACAGAAAAGCCCATCCTTCTCCGGCTTCAGAGTGCGATAGTTAATGGTCTCTGGCTTTGTCACCTCACCCCAAGACCAACTCCTGACCTGTTCTGGCGAGGCCAGAGAGATTCGCACAGCGCTAAAGTCGTTAACCTCGAGCACTTTTACCCCTCCTCAAAGCTTGGCATCTTCAGCCTGAGATGATCCACCCCAAAATCCTCTACGAGGGTCACTTTCTCCTCCTCCTCATTTAAGACCTCCACGGCAAGCCCCAAGCTCTGTAGTTCTTTAACCAGCACCTTGAAAGATTCTGGCACCCCCGGCTCTAAAATATCGTCACCTTTAACGATAGCCTCGTAGGTTTTAGCACGCCCCACCACATCGTCTGACTTTACGGTAAGAAGTTCCTGAAGGACGTGAGCAGCACCATAGGCCTCCAGGGCCCAAACCTCCATCTCACCAAAGCGTTGCCCGCCAAACTGGGCCTTCCCTCCCAGTGGCTGCTGGGTGATCAGGGAATAGGGCCCCGTGGAGCGAGCGTGGATTTTGTCCTCAACGAGGTGGATCAGCTTCATCATATAGATATAACCAACGGTCACCGGCTGGTCGAATGGCTCTCCAGTGCGCCCATCGTAGAGGAAGGTCTTCCCCCACGTGGGCAAGGGAAGACCCCTCTCCGCAGAAACTCGCTTTGCCTCCGCCGCCAACTCCCCATCGTTGAGCCCCTCACTTTCGACCCCGACATCCTCCAGCCATAGCCTGAGGCAGGCCTTTTTAGCCTCCCCACTGTGTTCATCGCTGAAGATCCGCTCTCCATCGTAACCCCTCTCTTCAAGCCAAGCCTTAGCATGATCTAGGTTGAAAGGATTCTCATCCCCTGGATCCAGGCTAATTGCTCCGGAGCGCTGGGCAATCCATGCCTGGCACAGGGCATCCTCAATGGCATCATTATCGGCGCCATCAAACACCGGAGACAGCACATTAAACCCCAGAGTATGGGCCGCCCAACCGAGGTGAGCCTCCAACACCTGCCCCAAGTTCATCCTTGAGGGAACACCGATGGGATTGAGTATAAGTTCCACATGCCTGCCATCGGGCAGGAAAGGCATATCCTCGGGGGGTAATATGCGAGAGATTACCCCTTTGTTGCCGTGCCGCCCGGCCATTTTATCGCCCTCAGAGACCTTCCTCTGTTGCGCTACCCAAACCCGTACAACTTGAGTCACGCCTGGAGGAAGCTCAGCATGAGACTCCCAGGAGGAAACCTTAACATCGATAACCTTGCCCCACTCGCCATGGGGCACCCTTAACGAGGAGTCCTTCACATCTCTGGCTTTCTCCCCGAATATAGCACGCAGCAGTTTCTCTTCGGCGGTCAGCTCTGTTTCACCTTTAGGGGTGATCTTCCCCACTAGGATGTCCCCAGGTTTCACCTCAGCACCTATCCGAATTACACCGTTCTCATCGAGGTTCATCAGGCTCTCTTCACCAACATTGGGTATATCCCTGGTGATCTCCTCTGGCCCTAATTTTGTGTCCCTGGCCTCTATCTCGTGCTTCTCGATGTGAATCGAGGTGAACTTATCCTCCCTGACCAGGGTCTCGCTGATAACCACCGCATCCTCGAAGTTGTAGCCCTCCCAACTCATAAAGGCGCACAGGACGTTTTGGCCCAGGGCCAGCTCGCCTTGATCTGTGGATGAGCTATCGGCCAATACCTGACCCTGCTTTACCTGTTTACCCTTATCTACCAGAGGCCGCTGGTTGATGCAGGTCCCCTGGTTTGAGCGGGCAAATTTCCTCAAGGGATAGTAATGCTCCTCCCCTTCTCCATCTTGAACCACGATTATTCTGGCATCAACCGAGGCCACCTCGCCATCGCAATCGGCGAGGATCATCTGCCCGCTGTCCTGGGCAGCCTGCCACTCCATGCCGGTGCCAATAAGCGGGGTCTCCGGCTGAACCAGAGGCACCGCTTGACGCTGCATGTTCGAACCCATAAGAGCACGGTTGGCATCATTGTGCTCCAGGAAAGGGACGAGGGCGGTGGAAATGCTCACTATCTGCTTTGGCGATACATCCATGAGGTCCACCCTCTGGGGTAGCTCTTCGTAAAACCTGCTGCCGTGCCTTACCTCTATCTTCTCATCGATAAACTGATCCCTCTCATCCAGGGGTTCATTTGCCTGAGCGATGGCATAGTGCCCCTCTTCATCGGCAGAGAAATAGATAACTTCGTGGGAGGCAAAGGGCATAACCCTTATCACCCTATCGCCAAGCTGGCCTAGCCGCTGAGCAATCTCGGGGTTGATATGGGCGCCTGCTTCGATGATGACATTTCCCTCATCGTCGGAGATGCTTTCTATTGCAGTCCTCCCTACCAGATCCGGTGAGGTACTGGGAAGCTCCCCAATCACTCTGCGGTAGGGGGTTTCGATGAGCCCATATTCGTTAATCAGGCTATAAGTGGCTAGGGATCCAATAAGGCCGATGTTGGGGCCTTCAGGGGTCTCGATAGGGCATATCCTACCATAGTGGGAATAATGAACGTCACGCACTTCAAAGCCAGCCCGCTCCCGCGACAGACCCCCAGGACCCAATGCGGAGACACGCCGCTTATGAGTCAGCTCCGCCAGTGGGTTGGTTTGATCCATAAACTGCGAGAGCTGGGAAGCACCGAAGAACTCCCTAATCGCTGCCAGCACCGGTCGTACATTGATCAAGGCGCTTGGGGTCACTGACTCCGGGTCGATGATACTCATTCGCTCCTTGATCACCCGCTCCATGCGAAGGATTCCGATACGGAGCTGGTTTTGGATCAGCTCTCCCACTCTTCTAACCCGGCGATTTCCCAGATGGTCGATGTCATCTGGATTATCGGCGCCATTGTTGACCATAATGATGTGCCGCACGATCTCAACTAGGTCTTCTTTGGCCAGCACCCGCTGGGTCAGGGGCATCTGAAGCCCCAGCCTTTTGTTCAGCTTATAACGACCGACATTGCCCAGATTGTAACGACGGGAATTGAAAAGCAGATTATTTATCAAGTTTCGAGCGTTTTCAATGGTAGGAGGGTCGCCCGGTCTCAAGTGACGATAAAACTCAATCAACGCTTCTTTCTCGCTCCGGACTAAGGGATCTCGTTCCATGGTTGCCCGGATAAAGCGACGCTCTGGGGATGTATCGACATCCTCGAAAAGCCTCCCCAACTCCTCGTCGCTGCCATAGCCTATGGCGCGCAGCAAGGTGACAATCGGGATCTTTCGTTTCCCATCAACTTTTACCGAGATCACATCCTTGCTACTGGTCTCGAATTCCAGCCAAGCCCCTCGCTCTGGGATAAGCTTGGCAAAGCACAGCTTGCGCCCGCTGGTCGCATCATCCTCCAGGGTAAAGTAGACCCCGGGCGAGCGAATGAGCTGGCTTACCACCACCCTTTCCGCCCCATTAATGATGAAGGTTCCATTTGAGGTCATCAAGGGGAAATCACCCATGAAGATATCCTGCTCCTTGAATTCCCCGGTCTCCTTGATCAACAGCCTAACCCTGACATAGAGAGGGGTTGAGTAGGTTATATCGCGATCGCGACATTCTCGCTCTGAACGTTTATCCGGAGCAGCCTCTCGCATGTATCGCCAGAAGGAATCATCGTCATCAAAGAGAGGCATCTCAGCCTTGTTCTTCTCTCCAAACCCGTAGCTGAGGAAATGTAGCTCGAACCGAGAGCCGGTGAAGTCCTGGATAGGGGAGATCTCATCGAAAAGTGACCTGAGCCCACCCTTCTCCTCAGGCCTCTCCTTATTAGGCTGCCTGTCACAGAACCAGCAGAAGGAGTTTAACTGGATCTGGATTAAATTGGGCACGTCGAGGACATGGGCTATCTTGGAATAGGATTTGCGGGCAGATGTTTTTTGTTGCATAGGAAAGGTATCAGTCATACTAAACATAAATCTCCTGGGAAATAGTAAATATTCCCCACATCAAATATTTTGGGCAGATGCTAAAGGTGTTGGGGCATAAAGAGAGAAATTGAGGTCTCCATTGGCCAAATTAATAGGTTACCACAATATCAAATATTTGTCAATACTTTTTGACTACCACTTTTCTTATACTTTTAGGGGGGTGACATATCATGATATTCCTGTTAATGCTAGGACTTGGATTCTGGCCTAACAAGAGGGTTAGGTACGAAAGGGGTTGATCACAACCGACATAGATGTGCCCGCTGGGCTATAGGAAATAAGCTGAATTGGGGATATCCCCAGAGGGATACTCCCGTCGATATACGGGGTGAGCGCCGAGCCTTGCCATTTCGTTGCTTTGCCTATATAGTGTAGATGCTGTCGACCTAAGCGTGTTCAATTCAGGCGCTCTAGGGAGGTGAGATTATGAGGATGCTCGAGTATGGTGCCTTATTTCTGATTGGGATCGGCATACTGGGGATCATCGGCTACTTTTGCCGGGCTTTCTTTGCCGACCCTGCGGTTCCTCTGGGACTCAGGGTTTTAGCTGGGATGGCTGCGGTGGGCTTTGTATTGCTCCTAGGATATGTCGGCTGGGACCGGTATCATAAAGCTCGCCAGGAGCCTAAGGAGATCAAGGAGGTAAAGCATTGATCATCGTAACATCGGACCGTATAGAGGGCAAGAAGACAGTCAAGACCCTGGGCATGGTGAAGGGCAGCACCATAAGGGCCAGGCATATTGGAAGGGATATCACCGCTTCACTACGCAGCATCGTTGGTGGGGAGATCAGTGAATACACCAAGCTGATGGCTGAGGCCAGGGAGCAAGCCATCCACAGGATGGTGGAGCAGGCGGAGGAGATGGGCGCCAACGCCATCGTGGATACCAGGTTTGTCACCTCAATGGTGATGAGCGGAGCCTCAGAGCTCCTGGTTTATGGCACCGCGGTGGTGGTGGAAACTTAATCAGCATGTACGGGCAAATATGCCATAAGACTCATGGCGGTCCGACCAGGCAAAGACACCAACATTAAGCGCCTCCAGAGCGAGACAATGGCTTTTCGATGCCCTTTAATATCTTCAGCTTGGCGTCGTTTAGCGTGGCGGTTGGGATAGCTCCATGTGGAGCTCTTCGAGCGCATGCTCTCTGAGCTTTCGTAGCAAATTCTGCAGCTGCTGGTGTTCCTCGGCTGACAAACAGGACATGAGCCTGGCAACCACAGTGTCAGCTGAATTGACAGCAGCAGGGCGGGCTTCATCCCCCTTTGCAGTAAGTTTTACTTCCGTAAACGGGCGCCCCTTCTGCTTCGGCACTCTCCTCACCAACCCATTTCTCTCCATTCGAGAAATCAATCCAGCAATGGTTTGACTTTCCCGGAACAGCGAACGGGATATCTCGGCAGGCGTCAATGGGATTGGGTATTCACCGCTAAGCTTTAGGACTTGGACCTGTTCAGGCGTCAGGCCGATCTTGGCCATTTGACGCTCCTCCACCTTGTACATTGCAGCCCGGGTTTGCGAAAGCAACAACCATGTTGTCAAAGCCGCATCAGGTAACTGGTAATCGTACATCCTTGCCTCCATTCGCAGGTGTTATCCTCCCTTTTTTGTTAATAACTAGAGCAGGCCCCGCTTCCCGGCCTTGGCTCTGAATCATATTCTAGGCGTAGGGCTGGCTCTTGTCTGTGACTTTTGTCTCGTTGAGTATGACAGGGCTCAACACGATGGGATGTGGTTTGCCTTGGCCGGTATGGAGCCCTGAACCTGTTCAGATACAAAGCTGCCAACCTGAAGGTTGGCAGCTTTAAGGGGCAAAGGGGACACTTATAGCATCTTTCCTGTTGCATCCACTATATAGAGATACAATCGCCAGAATCTTACACCTAGAGTCAAAGCGAATGCTATGCTGAGAGTCGATTGGGTTGGCACCGCGGTGGTGGAATGGCTTACACTGTCCCAGCAATGACAAACCCCACCGCCATCAGGTGACCGGGTAGGACAGCTAAGAGTCCCTAACCCCAGGCGGCAATGAATTTTTCACATATTCATATTTTTGCAGCCAGAGTGAACCAGCTGCGCGATTTACCAAGTAAGCGATAACACCTTCATACAAACTTTTTGTTTGGATAGCTGAATTGAAAGCCCTTTTTAGTGATGTGATTCTTGAGGTGGTGTGTTTGTAGATTTGGGCAACACCTTCCATTAATTCATCGGGGGTCATGTGCTTGGGCTTAAACACAGGCTCCAAGAAATCGTAATGCTTCCAATCGTCGGGATAGTTAGTAAGCAATAACCTTCCTTCTTGTCTTAATCTGTTATATAATCTCGTTCCGGGAAGAGGAGTTAAGACACACAATTCTGTTTCATCGATCTTTGAATCTAGGATAAATTCTGTCGTTCTCTGAAAAACGTCTTTTCTATCCTCATCATTACCTAAAAGAAATGATCCACCTACCCCAATGCCATGGTCATGTATTTTCTTGATTACCTCTTTATAGTTTCTTACGCCCACTTCTAAATTTCTAACTTTGAGCATGCCTTGAAGTGCTTCTTCATTTAGAGATTCAAAGCCGATGAGTACTAGGAAACAACCGGCTTTTTGGGCATATGTTAATACTTCCGGGTTATCGGCAAAATCAATTCCTACTTGAGTAACCCATCGCTTATTTAATCCTCTCTCTTTCATCCCTCGGAACAATTGAATCGCCCTTTGTTCTGCTTTTTCCCCGTAACCTAAAATGTTATCATCCACAAAAACGACGTTCTTGCTATCTAGGGCTTCTAATTCATCCAGCACCTCTGCTACAGGTCTTTGTCTATACGCTCTACCATGAAAAGCGGTTACAGAACAAAACTCACAGTCCATAGGGCAACCTCTCGCTGTCTGCACCAAAGATTTAAGCCTATATTTATCAGAATATAGATCCCTTCTAGGTCTAACAAGATTTTCTAAAGAAGTACCCTCCCCCCTATAGATCTTTTTCAATTCATTACTTTCGAAATCATGGATTAGATTCTGCCAAACAGATTCTGCCTCACCTATTACAACAGAATCAACAAATTGTATAGCTTCGTCAGGCAACATAGAGGCATGAATACCGCCCATCACCGTTTTAATGCCTTTTCGCCTGTACTGCTCGGATATTTCGTACGCTCTGTGAGCCTGGCTGGTAAGGGCAGTTATACCTACCAAGTCAGCGTCCTTAAAAGTTGCGGACTCGATATTCTCATCAATTATTCTTATACCCCAATCAGAGGGGGTTAATGCGGCTAAATAGGCTAAACTCATCGGTGGGAAACTTAAGTAACCTAGAATACCGGCGCCAGCCAGATTTAACTCGGCTTCCCGAGCTGGACCAATTAGTAATAGTTTCTTAGCCATTGTTCTCTTTTTCAGCGTTATGTATTTTAGAAGGGCTGCTAACTCGGATTTCGCACATCGACTGTTGTAGCAATATTAAACCCACTGCCCTCTAGTGGAAGCATAGCCCCCATCATAGTCTTCCACCCGAGCCAGTTGACTGGCTTTAAAAGGAAGTTATCTATAGGGAGTGATGTTTCAATAGTATCATATTTGGTTAGATGGCGAAAGATTACCAAAAGGCGGATGCTCTGTAAAGAGGTAACAGTGGAGGCTGGGAATAGGTTAGCTAGTACAACTGAGCAGCAGGGTTTTCTACTGCCCGTCCACATCCATTCGCGGACCGCCGTTAATCCCGCGGAGAAGAGGAAGCAAGCGGCTCCGTTGTATCCACTACATAGAGATGCGCGGACGCGATTCAAACGCCCAGCGCCACTGCAAAGGGGCTGTTGGAATTCGATTGGGTTGGCACCGCGTTGGTGGAATATCTCACACTACCCCGGCGATGAAGAAACCTAGCGCCATCAGCAGTCCAGTGGCCAGATAGATCATCGGGGTCATAGCATTTGCCGGGGCTAGAGCTTTGGAATCGGCGTAGTTCTTTATCGCAATCCGCATCGCCCTGATCGCCAGAGGGAGCGCCAGAAGACCCAACAGAGCTAGCAGGGGAATCTCCCCGGGAATTACCATAGCCGCTATCCAGATATAGGCAGCGCTGAGTAGCGCCAGGTATCCCTTGGCCGCCCGCTCCTTGCCCAATAGAACTACCATGTGGTTTTTGCCCACCGCCTTATCGGCGTTATAATCCGGTATCTCATTGACCCATAGAACTGCGGCGATGAGAATCCCCAGGGGGATGGAGGCGATCACCGGCACCCAAGACTGAAGCGATTGCCAGGAAAACGCCTGAACTTGAATCCAGTAGGCCCCCAGGGTCACCAGGATGCCACAGTTCAGCCCAACTATGGCCTCGGCCGGCCATCGGTAGCCCAGTTTCAACGGTGGGGCGGTGTAGAAAAAGCCAGAAAAGACACCGATAGCCCCCAGTATCAGGATCATGGGGCCGCTGGCCCACGTATCCCAGACGAGATATACCCCGATGGCCGCTGCCATAGCGAAGCAGAGCATCCCCGCCCCCAGGACCCGAGATGGGGCGATGAGCCCCTGCTGTATAACTCGGCTGCCACCGGTGAAAGGCGCCACATACTCTACGTTGATATCATCGGTGGCCTGGTCGAAGTAATCGTTAATCAGGTTTGTGCCACCGTTTATTAAGGCAGCGCCCAGGAGGACCAGCAGAAAATAGTGCCAGTGAAATATCCCGGCGCTCTGCCAGGCGATGGCTGTCCCCAGGATGGCTGGGGTGATCACAGCAACGAAGAAGGGCGCTCTTATGGTGCCAAACCAGAATTTGGCCCAATTGCCAACTGCCCCCATCTATCTTCCTCTCAACGATGACTTATTGATGCCCACCTTAACCTCATCGCCCATCTTGGTTCGGAGAAATTTGGCCGCGTTGCCAGTTCTAACCGATACCTCCAGCCTTCCACTACTACCCATGATGGCCAGCAGCTCCTCATCCTCTTCATACGACCGGCTTAGATCATCTATAATATGGCCCCGAACCTCGATAAAGATCCTCCCCCTGGGGAGATCCTCGCTCTTGATGTCAGTGATCAGGTTGCCAAAGTGGTCGATATGAAGAATGTGACCGATAAGAACCCCCTCTTCGCCCATTTGAGGTCGAGAGATGGGAACGGTAGTGATGGAGGAAAGCGGGTCGCCAAACTCGTGAGGCGGGAAGCCCAGCGAGAGGTATGCGGCAACCGGGGCAAAGATGTCGCGACCGTGGAAGGTGTCGCTAACCGGGTATAGCCAGAAACGGGGATTTGTCAGGGCGATGGCCTCGATCTCAGATGAGGCTTCGTCGACTATATAGCTCAGTACGCCGTTGTCAGGAGCCACAAAGAAGGCCTGAGGGGTGATGAGCAGCAAGGCCTTTCTCTCGGTGCCAACCCCAGGGTCGACGACAACGACATGAATTGTGCCCTGTGGAAAGTAATTATATGTGGTGCTCAGGAGAAAGGCCGCCTGAGCTATATTCTGTGGCTCTATGGTGTGGCAGATATCGACAATGGTGGCCCCGGGATCGATGCTGAGGATCACCCCCTTCATTGTCGCCACATATGGGTCATTTATGCCAAAGTCGGTGGTCAGTGTAATCAAAGCCATAAGCTAGCTGACCCTCACCGCGAATATAGAGATGATGATAAAGATAAACACCATGAGAATGGTGAGCCGGAATAGGGTCTTTTCTATACCCCGTTTAGTGCGGTACATGCCCGTCTGCGTGCCGAAGATGCCTCCCAATCCACCTCCTCTCACCTGAAGCAGGACGGCCGCAATCACCACGATGGCTATTATCATTTGAGCGATATTGAGATAGGTCTGCATGATTAGTCTTCCAGCTTCTCCTTTAAGAGTTTGTTCACCAATGAGGGATTGGCCCGGCCCTTGGTTTGCCTCATCACCTGGCCGACGAGGAAGGTCAGCGCCTGCTCCTTCCCCTTCTTGAAGTCGGCCACCGCCTGGGGATTGGTGGCGATCACCTGAGCCACGATTCCATCCATCTCCTGGGCATCACTGATCTGGGTAAGCCCTCTCTCCGCCACGATCTCACTAGCACGCCGGCCGCTGTGGAACATCTCCTCAAAAACCGTCTTGGCGGCGGCACCGCTGAGAGTGCCCTTATCGATTAGGTCCAGCATCTCCACCAGAAGCTGTGGAGAAACCCTGGTATTATCGATCTCGGTGTCCGTGGCATGGAGCAGCCTGGTGAAATCGCCTAGAAGCCAGTTGCTGACAGCCTTGGCCCTTTTTTCGACTCTTTCGCCCTGGGCCTTTGTATTCAGCTTGACACAGGCCTCGAAATAGTCAGCGATGCTCTTTGAGCTGGTGACGAGATTAGCATCGTAGTAGGGAAGCCCGTACTCGCTCATTAGTCTGTCCCGTCTCGCCTCGGGAAGCTCAGGCAGGCGCGATCGGAGCTCCTCGACCCAGGAGCGACTAAACACCAATGGCGGCAGGTCGGGCTCAGGGAAATATCGATAGTCGTGGGCATACTCTTTGCTCCGCTGGGAAACGGTGACCCCCCGGTCCTCAACCCAGCCCCTGGTCTCCTGGGTCAGGCGCTCCCCTTTTCCCACCGCTTTCCTCTGCCGTTGCTCCTCATATTCCATGGCGCGATAGACAGCCTTGAAGCTATTCATGTTCTTGACCTCGACCTTGACCGAATCGGCACTACCTGGGATGCGAACGCTGATATTGGCGTCGCACCTGAAGCTGCCCTCCTCCATATTGCCGCTGGAGACGCCAAGGAACTGGAGGATGGTTCGCAGCTTCATCAGATACAGCCTTGCCTCCTCTGGGGAGCGCAGGTCGGGCTCACTCACGATTTCAAGTAGAGGGACCCCGGCGCGATTTACATCCACCAGGCTATAGGATTCCCCCTCCGGGGTGGTGCGATGGATTAGCTTCGCCGTATCTTCCTCAAGGTGAACACGGGTAATCTCGATCCTCTTTTTTCGATCTTCAATATCGATATCGATCCATCCGCTGAGGCCCAGAGGGGCATCGTATTGGGAGATTTGATAGCCCTTCATCAGGTCGGGGTACGGGTAGTTCTTTCGGTCGAACTTGGTATATTCGGGGATGGTGCAGTTTAGGGCCAGGGCGGTCATCACTGCATACTCCAGCGCCTGCTGGTTAATGACGGGGAGGACGCCGGGCATGCCCAGGCAAACAGGGCATACATGGGTATTAGGAGCAGTGTCCTGGTAGTCAGCGCTACAGTGGCAGAACATCTTGCTCTTGGTGAGCAACTGAGCATGAATCTCTAACCCGATGATCGTTTCGCCGTCCATGGCTTTGGGTTAGTATAGCAATCTTTTCCAAGCGGGGCAAGCTTTTCCCCTCAAAGCCCGGCTTAAAAAACTATTGACAATTCCAGAAGAAACCACTATAATAGAACAGATGTTCGTATGGGGGAGGCAAAATGGTTGAGGAAGTCGAAAAAAGCGAAAAGGTTTTCAGGGCCAGCAGGTATCTGACAAAGCTGGATGGGAAGGACTATCTTGAGGTGAAGTGGCGGCTTTTGTGGCTGCGCACCGAGCATCCTGATGCGGTGATCGCCACCGAGCTTGAGAAGCACGAGGGGGGCATGGCCCTCTTTAAGGCCAAGATCACGCTCCCCGGTGGGGGGGAGGCTACTGGGTGGGGTAGCGAGACGGTGAGCGACTTCGGCGAATACATAGAGAAGGCGGAGACAAAGGCACTGGGCCGGGCTTGCGCTGCGCTGGGCTATGGCACGCAGTTCTGCGACGATTTTAACTTCTATGATAAGCCTGTGGATGCCCCGGTGAAACGTTCTCCGGCAACAGCGGCGCAGGTTAAGGCAATATATGCCATAGCTCAGGGGGAACATGGCCTCAGCCAGGAGCAGATGAACGAACATGCCAAGAAAGCCTACGGCAAGATTCCCGCCGGGCTCACCAGGCAGGAGGCCTCTAGGCTAATCGATAAGCTCAAGGGAAAGAGGTAGTCTGTAGCAGGAGCCGCGCTTGTCACGGGAAGCTGAGGGGGGTTACCTTGACAAGATTGTCCCCTATATGTATTGTAGCTGAGAGCTTATCGTGCTTGAAGATTTATTAAGTCTAGGGGTCTCAGAACCGCTTATTGTGTTCATCATCTCCATGCTACCCGTGTCTGAACTCAGGGGCGCACTGCCGGTAGCCATAAACGTCTTCCATATCCAGTGGTATTTTGCCCTGCCCATCGCCATTGTCGGCAACCTTGTTCCCGTCCCTCTCCTTTTCTTATTCCTGGAGCGTTTGAGGCGGCTCTCAGCCAGGATGGGCATCGTTGGGGAGTTGGTGGAGCGATATTTCAGTCTGACGAGGCGGCGAGCCGAGTCAATAGAGAAATATGGACCAATTGGGCTTGTGCTCTTCGTTGCCATCCCCTTGCCGGTGACGGGTGCCTGGACAGGCTCAATAGCTGCTTTCCTGCTTGGAATGAGGTTCAGGGATGCCCTGCTGCCAATTTGTCTGGGTGTGCTTATAGCCGGAGTTATCGTCACAGTGCTCTGTATCCTGGGTTGGCTTGGTGCTGTCATCGCCGCCGTTGCGCTTGCAGCGCTCGCTGTCGTCTGGCTTTGGTCCCGCAGGGGTAAGCGAAGCTCCTAGCCTATCTCGATGCTTCTCAGGTTGCCGCTCCCTCTACACACCGTTCCAGGCCTCCTCACCGATAAGAGGGACAAAGCGGCATGGGGTTAAATTGTTAATGATCATTCCTTCCTTACGCTTGACCACTTGCAATAGGTCCTGTTCCCAGCGGGAGCCAACGGGGATCACCAGGCGACCACCTATGACAAGCTGATCCATAAGTTCTTTGGGAATCCTGGGTGCGGCAGCAGTTACCACGATGGCGTCATAGGGCACCTCATCTCGCCAGCCCAGGGTCCTTCTGGCCAGGTGAACCTTTACATTAGTGTAGCCCAGCCTTCTTAGGGTGCGTCTCGCTGAGAGGGCAAGCCTAGGAAGTCGTTCCACTGTGATCACTTCACTCGCCAGCTCAGCAAGAATCGCCGCCTGATAGCCGCTCCCCGTGCCTAACTCCAGGACCTTCTCTATGCCTACAAGCTCGAGAGCCTGGGTCATCAGGGCAACAATGAACGGCTGTGAGATGGTTTGCCCCTCCCCAATAGGCAACGGCCGGTCCTCATAGGCGAGGTGACGACTTGATCTGGGCACAAAAAGCTCGCGGCGCACCCGCGCTATGGCGTCCAGCACCCGCTCATCGCTGATCTCATGGCGGAGATGCTCAATCAGTATTTCTCGATCCTTCTCCAGATTCACTGCTTTCAAAATCTAACACAAATGCACCACGGCATCAAGCTTGATGATAAGTCGTGGACAGGATATAATCAGACTAGTTAATGGCAATCGATGAGAGGGAGGGACAAAATGGCCAAGTTGACCGAGGAGATGAAGGCTATGGTAGGCAGCCAGCAGTGCTTCATCGCTACCGCTAGCGCCGATGGCGTGCCCAATATCGGGCCTAAGGCGAGCACCCATGTGCTGGACGATGAGCACATCGTGTTCTACGAATTGACGGGGGGTCGCACCTGGGAGAACTTGCAGAAGAATCCCAAGGTGGCTATTGCTGTGGCAGACAGGAGCACGATCCAAGGCTACCGTTTTGTGGGCAAGGCAGAGTTCATAACCGAGGGAGAACTCTACGAGGGTGCCAAGAAGCTGGCGGAGATGATGAAGATGCCCGCTCCACCCAAGGCGACGGTGAAGGTGAAAGTGGAGGAGATCTATAACCTTGGCGCCGGCGGAATGAAGGTAGCTTGAGACAGGGCCCAGGGCCGGGGGTGGAGGATGGAATACTAGATTGGCACCAGTGGCTGGGTCTATCCCCACTGGCGGGAGGTCTTTTACCCACCGAAGCTGCCGCAGGCGAAGTGGCTTGAGTTCTACACCAGCCATTTCTCCACTGTAGAGCTCAATAATAGCTTCTATCGCCTGCCATCAGAGCAGGCCTTTGTTAACTGGCGCGATACTTCCCCCCAGGGTTTTATCTATGCGATCAAGGTAAGCAGGTTTATTACCCACATCAAGCGGCTCAAGGATGTGGAGGAGCCGGTGGAGACCTTTCTCTCCCGGGCACGACATCTCGATGAGAAGCTGGGCCCGCTTCTCTATCAGCTCCCGCCAAACATGCACCGTAACGATGAGAGGCTTGATAGCTTTCTATCGCTACTCCCCGACGGACTTCGGCATGTGGTCGAGTTCCGCCACGGGTCCTGGATCGATGAGGGGGTGTTCGATATTCTGCGGCGGCACAATGTGGGCCTGTGCGTCTTCGATATGCCGGATATGAGTTGCCCACTTTTAGCCACAGCCGATTTCGCCTACATCCGCTTTCACGGCTCAAGCGGGCTGTACTTTAGCTGCTACTCCGATGAGGAGCTTGAGGACTGGGCGAGGAGGATTTCGGCCCTGGCGAGGGACCTGGCTGCGGTCTACATTTACTTCAACAACGATGCCGAAGGCTTTGCGGTAGACAATGCGCGCACGCTGGGGCAGAGGCTGGGGAAATAGCCGTCTTTTTGAGTGCAGCACCTCTTCAAAACGTAACAGTTGCAGAAAGCGCTACCTTTACGCTGCCTCAACGTTCTCCCGGCCCTCAAAGTCTATGATTATTTGTTTCCATTCATCAGCGATGGGAACAGAACGACCTGTTTGCAGGTCCATGTTCGCATATTTCTGAACCAGAGTGGCGATAGGTCTTCCCGAGTTTGCCTCCTCAAACTGGTACTCCACAGTCCAACTGCTTCGGCCCAACTTTGTGGTTCGTGCCCATATCCTGAGCTCCTCTCCAACCATCAGCGGCGCTACATAGTCAATCTCCGATCTTACCATCACCATTATAGGGTTTGGCTCAGGTGGAAGCCCAACCTTAACTCCATAAGCAAGGGCAACATCGGCATGATAAATTAGAAACCACTCTGCAGCCACAATGCCAGTGCCGGGCCGTTCCTCGAGCATTCTGGGCTTGATATTTATGCTGAACTTGGCCTTCTGTTCCATGCATTTCCTCCTTTCGTCTATTAAGATCGAGGATTCAAGAGAGACTGCACACTGCTATTATCAGTTATTGCCGTAAAAGTCAAGGCCCTGTTGCTGCCCGCGCTAGAATTGATGCGAAAAAGGCCCCGCATCTACCGGGGCCCTTTTCGTAGCCATTGTGGAAGCGGGTTCGCTATTTGCCTTTCCACTCGGGCTTCCTCTTTGCGAGGAAGGCCTGGAATCCCTCTTGGGTATCCTCACTCGTCGTCAGCCGCTGGGCTATCATGGCCTCTATGGCTATGCCATCGCGCAGGTCCACTCGCAGTCCCCTGATAGCGGCCTCCTTAGCTGCCCTCACTGCCAGAGGGGCATTGGAGCAGATCTGCTCCGCTATCTGGCGGGCGGTGGGCATGAGTTCATCGAAGGGGACGACCCTATTTACCAGGCCGATGCGATAGGCCTCCTGGGCATCGATGCGCTGTGCGCTCATAAGCATCTCCAGTGCCATTCCCACGGGAACCAGCCGGGGCAGCCTCTGGGTGCCACCGGCTGCTGGTATGGCCCCGATCCTGGGCTCAACCAGTCCAAAGGTGGCGTTTTCGGCGGCGATCCTGAAATCACAGGCCATTGCCAGTTCACACCCGCCACCGAGGGCCAGCCCATTAACGGCGGCGATTATCGGCTTCCAAATCTCGAAGCCGAACATGATGTTGGTAGCTCCCATCTCGGCCAGGGACTTGCCCCCGGCCTGTGCCATTTGCATGGGCAATTTGGCGATATCGGCGCCGGCGCAAAAAGCCTTATCGCCGGCTCCGGTAACGATGGCTGCCCATATATCGGGATTATCCCTGACATCGACAAAGCACTTGCCCAGCTCCTCAAATGTCTCCATGTCCAGGGCATTTCTTACTTCCTGCCGATCAAGAGTAATCTCAGCAATGCGATTCTCCACCTTAAAGTGTACCGTCATACTTACCCCCTTTTTTCGAGCTTTAGCCTGCGATTAATGGGAAGCTATCTGCTTTTGAAATGCTTCGCCAAATTCGGCCTTCTTCCAAGCATTGGGCTACATCTTGAACATCATCACATTGGTGCCACCCAGACCCTGGTTGTGGAGCAAGGCTACCTTGGCATCCTTGACCTGCCTCTCTCCAGCCATTCCCCTGAGCTGCCATGACAGCTCACCGATCATGCGGCCGCCGGTGGCCCCTATGGGATGCCCGCAACTGACCAGCCCGCCATCTGTATTGACCGGGATCTTGCCATTTATCTCAGTATTGCCCTCCCAGATAAAGGGACCGCCTTCACCTTTGGGGCAGAACCCGAGTTCTTCGACGGTGAAGAGCTCCCCTGGGCTGAAGGCATCGTGGACCTGCATGACATCGACATCATCAGGCCCCAGGCCGGACATATGATAGACCTTCTCACCCAACATCTCCGTGGGGCCCTCAACAAGCCCTCCCCCTCCCCTTTCATACACCGGAGTCCCCCCGGCCCAACCGACAAGGAGCACTGGCTTGGTGGTATATTTCTTAGCCTTCTCCTTGGAGCAGATCACCGTTGCAGTAGCGCCATCGGCATTGGCTGAGCACATATATAGGGTGATGGGATCGGCGATCATGCGAGCGTTCAATACCTCCTCTAAAGTATATACATCGCGGTATGTAGCATTGGGGTTCAGGCTGCCGTTTCGGTGAGCCTTCTCCGCCGCCTTGGCAAAGTGCTCCCGCTTTGTCCCATAAGTGTGCATGTGTCGTTGGGCCATCATGGCATAGGCCCCGGGCATGGGCATGATTCCCATAGCGAACGCATATGGCATATCGGCGGGGTCACCTAATATCGGTACCATTCCTCGGGGCATCTTCTCTAGGCCGATAACCATGGCCAGATCATAAACGCCTGCGGCGATCACGTCCGCAGCCAACATCACCCCGCGGGACTGGCTAGCGCAGGCCAGCTCAACATTGGTCACCGGGATGCCTGTCATCCCCAGTTCGGCAAAGCTGTCTGTCCCGGCCCCAAGAGGTTGATTACAGTGAGCACAGAAGCCTATCTCAATGTCTTTATAATCGACCCCGGCATCCTTAAGCGCCATCAGCCCGGCCTCGCGGGCCATTTCCTGTGGATTTCTCCCAGTAATCCTACCGAATTTGGTCATCCCGACACCCAGAATCACCACTTCTTTTCCCGCCATTTCCTCGCCTCCTTTTTTCGAACTTTAGGCTTTGGTCATAGGACAGCCTGCCGCATCGTCAAGCTGAGACAGGCCTAAAGGCAAATGCCATCACCTCATTGCCCTCTTCATCCTCCCTAACCTTCCAGAAATAGAGCTCCACATCGGTACCGATCTTAACTGCCTCAAAGTCGATATCGGTTATCAGGCTCAGAGCCTGTACCTTCTCCGGGAGCTCTACCTGGCCGGTGATGAAAGGAGCGGTTAGGGGCGTTCCCGGGTAGCTTGTGCGCGCAATGGTATAGGTATAAATCTTTCCCCGGGTGCCAAGGGCAACCTCCTCCATCTCCTGGCTGTAGCAATTAGGACAGACCGCCCTCTTAGGGTAGAAGTGTTCGCCACATTTCTTACACTTGCTGCCAATGAGATGTCCCTTCTCTCCATCGGTAGGGACCTTAAACAGACCCTCCTTGACGGGCAGCTTCTTCTTTCCTTCGCCAGTAGCCATTAAACCCCCCTTTTTCTTTTTCGAACATTATGCTGTGATTGTTGGTAAGCTCACTGCTTTCGAAAGGCTTTACCCAAATCTGTCCTTTTTAGGTGAAGGCCCTAATGCCGATGGCCTCGCGCCCGACCACTAGTTTTTGAATCTGGGTGGTGCCATCGGGTATGGTGAGCATCCTAGCATCCCTGAAGTACCGCTCTACAGGATACTCATCGGAGAGACCCATGGCGCCGTGAATCTGGATCGCCTTTGATGTCACCCTGACCGCGGCCTCTGTAGCATAGGCCTTGGCCAGCGAGGACTCAAGGCGAGCCCTAACCCCCTTATCGATGAGGTCTAGAGCGCGATACGCCAAAAGACGCGATGCCTCAGTTTCCGCAATCATGTCGGCGATCATCTCCTGTATCATCTGAAAGCTGCCGATGGGCCTGCCGAACTGCTTCCTCTCCTGGGCGTATTTTATGGAGGCATCGATGGCCGCCTGTGAGATGCCGGCCGACATTACAGCCATTCCGCTGCGGGCCATTTCAAACTGTTGCATCGTCCTCTTATAGCCCAGCGACGGATCGCCGATTATATTCCCCTTGGGGACGCGGCAGTCGGCAAAGTGTAGCTCCCCAGTTGGGAAGGCGAGCCAACCGATCTTGTGGAGCTCCCTGGATTCCCAGGGAGAGACCTCCCTCTCCACAAGGATCGTCGATATCCCTAAGGGGCCCTTGCTCTTATCGGTCACCGCCAGAACGCTGCATAAATCGGCTATAGTGCCATTTGAGATCCAGGTCTTGGTCCCGTTGATAACCCACTCGTCGCCATCCAGCACTGCGGTGGTCTCGATTTGTGAAGCGTCGGAGCCGACATTGGGCTCGGTAATAGCGCCACTGCCAATAAGCTCACCTGCTGCTACTCTGGGGAGGAATTTCTGCTTCACCTCATCGGAGGCGATTAACAGGACTTGAGGCGCTAGTGAGGCGATGAAGATAGTGGCCGCCAGGCTGGCCCAGACATAACACAGCTCCTCGTTAAGGATAGCGCTGGTTGTGGCATTAAGCCCCATGCCGCCATACTCCTCGGGCAAGGTGCCGGTGTAATAGCCGAAGGGCATAAGCTTCTTAATATACCCTATCGCCTCCTCCTTAGTAAAAGGCCCCTGTCGGTCACGCTCATCAACGACAGGGGCGATCTCCTTCGCCAGAAAGTCTCTCACATTCCTCTTTAGCATCTTCTGCTCTTCGTTGAATTCGAAGTCCACTATTATGACCTCCTCTTAGTCCCAGTGGTCTATGGACATAGGGATAGCGAGCACAAATACTATGCACCAAACGGTGAAAAAAGTCAACAATTTCCCAAACGTGTTATGAGGAGATAGGCGTAGTCTATCGATGGTGATCCAGGCGAAGCCATTTTTCTTGACTACCTCAAGGTGAGTGGGTATGATGTTGAAAAAGGGCTGAAAGGCAGGTCAGATCGAATTTGAGCGATGAGTACTTCATGAGGAAGGCTCTGCGTCTCGCCCGCAGGGGATTGGGGAAGACGAGCCCAAACCCTATGGTCGGAGCACTGATCGTGAGGAACGGTGAGATAATTGGCCAGGGCTATCACCGTCGCTTCGGCGGGAACCACGCTGAGATCGATGCTATCCAGGATGCCGGAGGAGAGATAGGTGGAGCGACCCTATATGTCACCCTGGAGCCCTGCTGCCATCATCAGAAGAAAACCCCTCCCTGTCTGGATGCCCTCCTCAGGGGCAACATCGGGCGAGTTGTTATCGGGACGGTGGACCCAAACCCCTTGGTAAACGGCAGAAGCATCGAAATCCTCAACAAGCGGGGGATAGAGACAAAGGGGGGTGTCCTGGAGGAGGAGTGCCGCGAGCTTAACGAGGTCTACACTAAGTATATGCAAACAGGTCTCCCCCTTGTCACCCTGAAATTCGCTCAGACACTGGACGGGAGGATCGCCAGTGCCACCGGGGATTCCCAGTGGATAGGCTCAGAATCGTCCCGAATGTTGGCGCACCGGCTGCGCAGTCTCCATGATGCGATTCTGGTTGGGGTCGGCACCGTTTTAGCCGATGACCCCCAATTAACGGTACGCCTGGTTAAGGGAAGAAACCCCATTCGCATTGTCGCCGACAGCAGATTGAGAATCCCACTAGGCGCCAGAGTTCTTAGAGATCAGGATGTCGCTCCAACTATCATTGCCACCACATTGCAGGCCGATGAATCGAAACTGTCCTCGTTGAAGGAGATGGGTGTCGAGGTGCTAACGGTTGATGAGGACGAGAAGGGGGCTGTCGACATAAAGGGCTTGCTCAAAATTCTGGGAAATAGGGAGATTTCCTCCGTACTGGTGGAAGGGGGAGCGGGGATTATCACCTCCATGCTCCACCAGCGGCTCGTAGATAAGGTAATGATATTCATCGCACCCAAGATCATGGGGAAGGGTATTGAAGCTGTGGCCGATTTGGGTATAAGCGATGTAGCTAATGCTTTGAAGCTATCCTTTGTTAAGACCTATAGAAGAGGGGAAGACCTGGTCATCGAAGCCAAGGTTATAGATACTCCTTGACCCTTTGGGCCAGGGAGCGGGTCATGCCCATAACCGCCGCCACCTCGTCTATCGGTGCCTCCTTTATGGCCCGCACCGAGCCAAACTTCTTCAGGAGAGCTCGCTTTCGCTTGGGGCCGATGCCGGGGACATTGTCCAGGGCTGAGCTCACGGCGTCGCTTCGGCGCACCCTCTGGTGATAACCTAAAGCAAAGCGATGCGCCTCATCGCGAATCCGCTGCACCAGATAGAGCGCTGGCGACGTGCGGGGGAGCATGATAGACTCTGACATCTGGGGCCTGAATAACTCCTCGCGCTCCTTGGCCAGGGCGGCGACGGGGACGAAGTCCACCCCGATCTCCTTCATCGTATCGAGGGCCGAGTTAAGATGCCCCCTTCCGCCGTCGATGAGCACCAGATCGGGGGCTATAGTCCACGCCGACGCATCGGCACTCTTGAATCCGTCTGCCCTCTTGAAGCGCCGCCTCAACATCTCCTGAAGCATGGCGTAGTCGTCGGCTCCCTCCACCGCCTTGATCCGGAAACGGCGGTAGTGGGCCGGCTTGGGCTGCCCATCCTGAAATACGACCATGCTGCCCACCGCCGAAGTGCCACGAATGTCTGATATGTCATAGCATTCTACTCGATTCGGTGCCTGGGGCAAATATAGTTCGCGCCTTAGCTCCTCAATAGCAGTAGCAGTGGTCTCCGGGTCGGTGAGCCATTTCACCATGAGTTGCCCCAGACCCTGGCGAGCGTTTTCGGCCACCATATCCACCAGCCCCTTCTTCTCCCCGCGCTTAGGCACGTGAAGGGCTACCTTGGCCCCTCTCTTGCTCTCCAGTCGGCCCTTAATGATGGCCAGGTCATCGGGCACGTATTGGAGCAAAATCAAGGGCGGGATGTAGGTTGCTGAGTCGTAGAACTGGCTCAAAAAGCTGCTCAAGATCTGGCCGGGCTCCTCATCCTGAGCCCCCTGCAAAATAAAATGGTCCCGCTCGACGAGCTTGCCACCCCGGATGAAGAACACCTCTGCATAAGCCTGGTTCTTGTCCTGAGCAAGGGCGATGACATCCTGGTCACCCCTAGCGGCGGACGAGATTTTTTGCTGCTCGGTGACTTTCTCTACCGCTCTAATCTGATCGCGGAGCACCGCAGCCCGCTCAAACTCAAGCCGCTCCGAAGCCTCCTCCATAGTGCGCTCAAGCTCCCTTACCACCCTCTCCTGCTTTCCCTCGAGGAACATAATCACCTGGTTTATAACCTCTCGATACTCGTCCTTAGAAGTAGCGCCGATGCATGGTCCGGTGCAGCGGTGGATGTCATACTCAAGGCATGGTCTGCGGTCGGTTCCGGTGATCTCCTTTCGGCAGGAGCGGAAGGGGAAGAGCTTGTTCAGCAGGTCGAGGGTCTTTCTCACCGAGCTGGCGCTGGCACAAGGGCCAAAGTAGCGGCTGCCATCATTCTCCACGCGCCTCGTGATATAGACCCTGGCCCAGTTATCATTTACCTTGATCTTAAGATAGGGATATGTCTTATCGTCCTTGAGGCGCACGTTATAGCGGGGGCGGTGCTTTTTGATCAGGTTGCACTCCAGGATGAGCGCCTCCTGGTCCGAATCGGTAACGAAGAACTCGAAGTCGCTTACCCGAGCCACCATCCTCTGCAATTTTGGAGACAGCCCATGGGCAGCGCCAAAGTAGCTTCGTATTCGATGGTGAAGATTGGCGCCCTTTCCAACATAAAGGACATTTCCTGAAGAATCTCTGAAAAGATAAACGCCGGGTTTTTGCGGCAATGCCTTCAGTTGCTCTTGGAAACGTCTCGCTTCCATGGCATCCTATCCCATTACAAAAGCGAGCACAATGAGGACAATGATTATGGCCCCGGCGAGGAGTGCGATCTTTCGTAGATCAGCGATAAAGTACTGATAGCGTGGGATTGACTGGGCGGCCGAGGGCTTGGCAGAAGGCTTGGAGGCCGCCGATGGCTGGACAGTTGGCATTGAGGCAGGCGGGGTTTGGGCCTCAGGAGCGCTGGCGGGCTGAGCAGGAGTCACAATGGATTGCCTTTGGGTTGACTGCGCCCTCTTTTTGCGTTTCCTCTCTTGGCTAACCTGCGCCTGCCTAGAGGCGACACGATGCGATTTCTTAGGCATGGTCTATTCCACTCCGGTAACCCTGCCATCCTCCATCAGGCATGTTACCCTATTCGTAAGCGGGCTTGTCATACTCCCGCTCGTATGCCTGGCACATCGGGCACACTTTCCTGTCGATATGTTTCACAAACCACTTGGCCACCCCACTCTTTTGCCTCGCCCTTTTACAGACAAGACAGGCATCTTTACAGAATTGCGCCTTACTGGACATCATAACCCTCAATAAGTCGAGTATTAGCCCTTGGCTCTGGGGTGTGCCTTTTCGTAGGCCTGGCGCATATGCTCGCTGGTAAGGTAGGTGTAGACCTGGGTCGATGAGATATTGGCATGCCCCAATAGTTCCTGAACTGCCCTCAAGTCTGCTCCCCCACTCAGCATATGAGTGGCAAAGCTATGGCGAAGGGTGTGTGGGGTAACTGAGCTTTTAATCCCCGCCGCCTTAGCATAGGCCTTCAGGATAAGCCAAAAGCCTTGCCTAGTGAGGCGCTCTCCCCGGCGATTCAAGAACAAAGCGTCGTCCTCCTTACTGCGTAGAAGCCGGAGACGAGCCTCCACAATATAGTTTTCAAGGGCTTGGGCTGCCCTTCTATGGATGGGGATGATCCTCTCCTTGGACCCCTTTCCGAAGCAGCGCACGAAGCCGGCCTCGAGGTTTATATCCCCGGTGTCCATGGCGATAAGCTCCGATACTCTCATGCCACCAGCGTAAAGCAGTTCAATCATCGCCACATCCCGTTTCGCCTCCGGAGAGGAAAGCTTACTCGGCTCTTCTAGAAGCGCTTCCACCTCAGCGGCGGAGAGGGGTTTGGGCAAGGATTTACCCACCTTTGGTGAACTGAGGTTCTCCGTAGCATTACTCTCGACGATACCCTCGGAAACTAGGAAGCCGAAAAAGGATTTTATGGCCGCAACCTTGCGGGCCATCGTGGTCGGGGCATAGTTTCGCTCCTTCAGGTTGAGGATGTAGCTTATAAGAAGATTGCGATCGACAGTGAGCCAACGAGGCTCATAGCCTTGCACCATTGCCAGTTCTTCGATGAAAGTGGCGAGCTGACTAAGATCGTTTCTGTAGGCATCGATTGTGTTCTCGGAGAAGCCTTTCTCTATAGAGAGGTGATTCAAAAAGCTTTGGATTTCCTTTCTCATGTCCATCCCCTTTATTCCCCTTATTGATTCGATCTTGGATTATTCTAACATAATCTTGTAAAAAATGCACTACAGACTCAATAATGCGGCAACTTCATTGACATCAAATATAAACGAATGTAGAATGTCCAGAGAAATGTCAATTCCAATACTGTCGATCTTCATCGGTATCAACCCCATCCTCTTTAGCATAGGCTCCTTCGAGATAGGCTGGCACGGGATTTTCGTTGTCATCGCTGTTATCGTAGGGATTGGGCTCTCAGTTTGGTTCGCCAGAGGCGCTGGCATCAAGAGAGAGGTCATCTATAGCATTTCGCCGTGGGCCATTATCGGCGGGATCATCGGGGCCAGGCTGATCCATGTTGTCGATTACCTGGGGAGCACCTACATCTATAATCCCGTGAGGATATTTGAATTCTGGTTTGGGCTATCTATCTTCGGGGCCATCCTCGGCGGGACCCTGGCCGTTTTCATATATACCAGGATAAGGCGTATCTCCCTGGGCCGCCTGGCCGACGGCGTGGCCCCGGCGCTGATCCTGGCCCAGGCGGTGGGGAGGATCGGGTGCACCATAAATGGCGATGCCTATGGCGCACAGACCTCGTGGCCCTGGGCTTTTGTCTATACCCATCCCAATGCTGCCGCTACCACCGTTTTAGGAGTGCCCGGGCACCCGTCTCCGCTCTATGAGATCATATGGGACCTCATCGTTTTCGCCGTGCTATGGCGGCTGAGGGGGAGGCTGAAGCCGGATGGCTCGCTGTTTCTTCTCTATCTCTCACTCTATTCCTTCGGCCGCTTCTTGATCGAGTTCAGCCGGGCGGTGAATCGATATCAGATAAGCGCCGGAGTCTTACACGAGGCCCATTTCATCGCCCTTCTGGTGATGGCGATTTGCATTCCACTTCTCATCTACCGGATGAGGCGGGCCAGGGCTGAACCTTTGGCTGAGCCTGCGGCGGAGGCCGACTAGGTTACTGGGGCGAAATCCAGGATATTGAGCTGGAGCATCTCCTTACCACGCCACCGATCCACCTCTAGGTTGTAGACGATGTCCAGGTGGGGGGTAACTTCATCGATGAGTTTGCCTAGTTTGAAGCCGATGGCATCCCAGGTCACATCGCCATCCCTCAGCTTTAGCCTCAGGTGATCGCCATCAGCGCCCACGGTGCGATACTCCACGACTCTCACACCACGACTAATGAATATAGGGTACGGGTTGGCACATCCGAATGGGGCTAGCTGCTGCATCATAGCGAAGGTTTTCCCGTTGAGGGAGGAAAGGGAAATCTCAGCATCGATGGGGATTGAGGGGCGCAGGTCGAGGGAGGTCAACCTGCTTGCCGCAATCTCGAGCAGGCGTTCCTGAAGCCGGCCCAGGTTTTCGGTGGCTGTGGTGAATCCCGCAGCCATGGGATGCCCGCCAAAGCGAGATAGGAGGTCACTACAATCGGTCAGGGCGGCGATGATGTCGAAGTCCGGGATGCTGCGGGCGCTGCCTCTGCTCCATTCCTTACCCATCTCGTATACGACCGCTGGGCGGTAGAACTCGTCCACCAACCTGCTGGCGACCACGCCCACCACACCGCTGGGGAAAACCTCACCACCAACCATAAGGAGGGGGGAATCTGTGCCTATAGCGATCAGCTGCTCCCTCGCGTTAGCGAGCACCGTCTCGGTCAGCCTTTTTCGCTCCGCATTCTTCCTCTCCAAGAGGCTGGCAAGCCTTTGGGCTTCCTCTGGTGAGTCGGTCAACAACAGATCATAGCCAATAATGGCATGGTCAAGCCGCCCAGCAGCATTGAGACGGGGTCCAAGAACCCAGGAGATAGTTTCAGGGTCTATAGTTGAAAGGGAAACGCCGGCGCATCTGGCCATCTCCCTTATCCCCAGTCGGTTTGTGTGTTGCAATACATCCAGGCCCCGCTTCACCAGGTAGCGGTTCTCGCCGAGGAGGGGTTCCATGTCAGCCACTGTTCCCAAGGCAACCAAGTCTAGGACGGCCTCTATATTGCTGTCCTGGCCCAAGGAATTATAAAGGGCCTGGAGGAGCTTGAATGCCATACCAACGCCAGCAAGCCTGGGGAAGGGATAAACGGAGTCGGCTCTCTTAGGATTGACTACTGCAATGGCCTTTGGCATTTGGGAGGGAACAGTATGATGGTCGGTGATCACGATGTCAAGCCCCATCCGCTGCGCCCTCTCCACCTCGGGGGCTGAGCTTATGCCGCAATCCACGGTAATTACCAGGTTAGTCCCTTTTTTATATAGGTTTTCAAGCGCAGCATGGTTAAGGCCGTAGCCCTCCTCAACACGGCGGGGGATGTAGGGTATAGCCCTCCCGCCAAGGGATGAGAGGCCCTGAGCGAGTGCGACAGTGGCTGTGATCCCGTCGGCGTCGAAGTCTCCATATATGGCGATGGTCTCACCGGAGAGCAAAGCGCGGTAGACCCGGGCTATCGCTTTATCCATATCGGGGAGCAGCAATGGGTCATTAAGGAGGCGCTCGTCTGCGGCAAGAAAGGGATCGATCCAGGCCGGGTCGGTGACGCCGCGATTGTACAGGAGCTGAGCCATTAAAGGCGGGAGGTCTGTTCTGGCAAGCTGCTCTGGCGGGAAGCGAGGCGGCAACTTCCACCGGCTATGGCTCATGCTTTCCCCTCATACCCTCGGAAGATTAGGGTGGAGTTGTGCCCACCGAAGCCAAAGACGTTGGATAAAGCCGTATTCACCGTTGCCTGACGAGCCACATTGGGCACGTAATCAAGGTCGCAATCCGGGTCGGGGCAGGTGAGATTTATCGTCGGTGGAATGACCCCGTGCTGGATGGCTAGGATGGATATCGCTGCTTCAACGGCCCCGGCGGCACCCAGGAGGTGACCGAGCATCGACTTTGTGGAGCTAATGGGAATTCGGTAGGCTTCTTTCCCGAAGACCTTTTTTATTGCAGTGGTCTCATTCTTATCGTTTAGTGGGGTGGATGTGCCATGGGCATTGATGTAATCGATCTCCCCAGGCTCCAGCCCCGCTTTCTTGAGGGCGATTCTCATCGCCCTGGTGCCCCCTTCTCCTCCCTCTGCTGGCTGAGTGATATGATAGGCATCCCCGCTAGCGCCGTAGCCTACAACCTCAGCTAAAATAGGGGCGCCGCGCTTAGTGGCAAAGGGGAGGCTCTCCAGAATGAGGATCGCCGCCCCTTCCCCCATGACAAAGCCATCTCGCTCGGCATCGAAGGGGCGGGAGGCCTTTTGCGGCTCATGATTTCTGGTGGACAGGGCCCTTGCTGAGTTGAAGCCGGCAACGGCGAGCGGGTTTATTACCGACTCAGACCCGCCGGTTATCATCGCCTCGGCATCGCCGCGCCTGATTATCTCGAAGGCCTCCCCAATGGCATCTGAGCTGCTGGCACAGGAGGAGGTTGTGCAGAAATTGGGGCCCTTTGCTCCTAGCAGGATAGAAACATCACCGGAAGCCATATCGGCGATCATCATGGGAATAAGGAAGGGGCTGACCCTATGGGGGCCCCTCTCCATCAGTACCAGGTGCTGGTTCAAAAGGGTATTCAGTCCCCCAAACCCCACCCCGATAACCACTCCGATGCTGTCGGCATTAGTTGCGTCGATGTTTAAGTGGGCCTGCTCCACCGCCTGAAGGGCCGCTACTACCGCAAAATGAACGAAACGCTCCATGCGCCGCATCTCCTTGCGGTCTATATATTGGCCCGGGTCGAAATCCTTCACCTCGGCGGCGATCTTGGTCTCGAAGGATTCGGGGTCGAACACGGTGATTCGGTCAACCCCAGACCTTCCTGAGACCAGCCCCTCCCATGTGGACGGCACATCGAGCCCTAAGGGGCTGACCATCCCCATGCCTGTGACCACTACTCTATGATTCAAGGGATAGCTCTCCTTCTTGCCGTAGTATATCATGTTGCGGGTCAAAATAGCCACTGTGGTATGTTTATTGACCCGTGGAAGGCTTGAACCCTATAATAGCATAAGCGAATGGAGAGTCAAGGTAGGTAGATGAGTAATCTTCAACAGTGTGTCGCCCTCGAGACCTTGGGCTGCAAGCTGAATCAGGCGGAGAGCGAGTCTTTGGCCAGGCAGTTCGCCCTGATGGGGTGTAATGTCGTCCATCCCTCGGATGGAGCTGACATCTATATCCTCAATACCTGCAGTGTGACCCACATCGCCGACCGGAAGTCTCGCCACCTCTTGAGGCTGGCACGGCGAAGAAACCCCAGTGCCTTCATCGTTGCTACCGGATGCTACGCTGAGAGGGCGACCGAGGAGCTTTCTTGCATACCTGAGGTTGACATGGTCATTGGCAACGGTGAAAAGGCTCGCCTGGTCCAGGTTTTGGCCGAGAGGGGCGTAATTGGCCCCAACTCAGCAGTTTACCCGCCGATGCTTCGCACGCGCAGCCTGGTTAAGGTTCAGGAGGGCTGCAACCGGTTTTGCTCTTACTGCATTGTACCCCTTGTCCGGGGCCGGGAGCGCAGCTTGCCCCTCGATGAGGTGCTTGATGAGGTCAGGGCCAGGATTGAAATGGGCTACCAGGAGGTTGTGCTGACAGGGACCCATATTGGGGCTTATGAGCCTTGCCTGGAATTACTCATCCAGCGCATCCTTGCCAAGACCGTTGTTAGGCGACTGCGCCTTTCCTCCCTGCAACCACAGGATATCACCACGGGGTTTCTCACCCTGTGGCAGGACGAAAAACTCTGCCGCCACTTTCACCTTCCCCTCCAGAGTGGCAGCGATTCAGTGCTCTGGCGAATGAGGCGACGATATTCAGTGGCCGCCTATGAGAGGGCGGTGGCGATGATTCGGGAGGCGATACCGGATGTGGCCATCACAACTGACATCATGGTCGGCTTCCCGGGCGAAAGCAATGAGAAATTCGAGGAGAGCTACCGGTTCTGCCAGAGGATGGGTTTTGCCAATATTCACGTCTTCCCCTTCTCGGAGAGACCGGGCACCCTGGCTACTATGATGCCTCATAAGGTTGAGCACCGGGTTAAGAAGGAGCGTATTGAGAGGATGCTGAAGTTGGCGAGGGAGAGCTCCCTCAATTTCCGGGAGAAGTTTTTGGGGCGAACTATGACGGTGCTCTGGGAGCAAGGTGTGGAGGGGGGCTGTGTGGGGCTCACCGATAACTACATCAGGGTCTTTGCCTCAGGCAACGAACCCTTGAAGAATAGATTGACTGCAACAAGATTAGCAGGCAGCCATATCTGCTCTCGCTTTCCTTGAGGTATAATATTAAACTTTAGTGCGCATTTGGGGCTGTAGCTCAATTGGGAGAGTGCTTGACTGGCAGTCAAGAGGTAGCGGGTTCGAATCCCACCATCTCCACCAACCGCTGAGAAGAGCACCTGATCGCCCAAAAATAACCCAATAAATTATCGACGAAGCCCCCTCCCTGCAGCATGACATTGGGAAAGGAACTCACCGAAACTGAGGTTGTGCAGGGCGATCTGGAGTTGGTCAATTAAAGCCGATAGGATCTGGCGTTCCAGGTGCCGTTAGTCTGATGCATTGTGCCCCCGCCTCTATATTCTGGCCAACTCCTCTTCATACCTATGAACCCAGCCATCGACTCCGCATTGTTCGCAGAACATGGACCCTTCAGGATTTTCGGTCTGGCACTGTGGGCATTTCATTGTCCAAACCTCGGGAGATGGTCATCCACATCTGCAGTAGCGCCAGCAAAGGCTATTATATATGTGGATGAGCATACGAGTGAATCCTGTGCGAGTAGTTGCCCACAAGCTATCACGACGCCGATGTGCTGTCAAGTTTTACCCTCGACCTCATCTACTAAAAGAGTACGCATGCGCCGATGGCGTTTGCCACCTTCACATGCGTACTCTTTACTATCTGCCTGGTCCCTCAGTCGCCTTCCTCATCCCCCCTAGGAAGCTCCACCTCCACGGAAAGGACCGGGAATGGGCAACACCATCCTGCCGAGACCGTAGAGCAGCGCCATAGCCATACCGAGGTACACCATGGCCAAGCCAGCTAGCCCGATCAACCAGCCAGAGATTACCCCTACCGTATGCCAGCCTCCAACCAGCTGTGCCGCCATGGACTGCAGGTTAAACAGGGCCAGCATGAATATGGCGACCGCAAATACCAAGAGGGCAACCATAAACAGCCAGCTCTGCCGGGCCATGATAGGGATGAAAGCGCACAGGATTATGCCCAATAAGAGGAAAACCCACCCATTGACGGTCAGGCCAGGAATTTCGGTAATTCCCAGGGCCGCCAAGGGCATTCCACCCCACAGCAGCAAAACATAAGTAATTGCCGGGGTGCCGAAGAAGAGGATGCCGAAGGCAAGATTCAGGCCTCCGCTAACCGGGTCTCCCCTTCTCAGGTTTATTAGCCCGGCAATTGATAGGAGCAGCGCCGCTGCCATAAACCACACTATGACGATGTGCAGGTCTTGCATGCCAATCCTGCCGGTGAGAAGTGCCCAGACAGCAGTAGTGCCAGCCCCCAGCCCGAACAGGGCTGCCGGTGTGGGATCCGCCCAAGTGGGAGCCTGTTGTTCCGCCATTTTTCACCTCCTTTCTTTTTTATTTGAACGTAACCAGTATAAGGCCGATTGCTTAAAAGTCAAGCCAAGAGGAATGCGAGGAAGTAGGCCTGCGTCACCTGCGCTCTCTCTTCTATTATCAATTTTGATATTAGATAGGCAAAGCACCCAGCGATACGCTCTTGGGAATCGTCAAGGTCACCGGACTCAGCGACATGGCAGCAACCAGCTTTGACCCATGTCTAACCCACCGCAACGCAAAGCTAGGCTACGGGGACTACCCACCACCCTGCCCTGGTGCGGGGATAATGCCGAGCTGTTGCCGCTGTGTCCACTAGCGCTTGTGCTATCGTACCACCTCCTTCCTTGTATGGCAAAATCCTGAAACAAGAGAACCTACCGTGCCCGGCATAAGGTGGCAAGACCATCTCCTTTACCTATCGTCAGAGACGAGCTACGCTAGCAATGCAGGCAGGTGTCTCGCCACATGTGATGCCGCGGCCCCGGTGAGATACCACTCATGCAGGGCCATTTTATATTCAAACAACACCTATTTGCCTCGTTACGCCTCCGACCGAGACAAGCGGCTGTTCCCCTGGCCGATACAAGCTTAGTGCAATTCCTCTACAATTTTTTCACTATGTTTGTGAACTCGTCCAGAGGGAATGCCTTCATTGTTGTCGTCCTCCCGGTGCCTAGCATGGCATACATCAGCAACAGACGCATACCCTCCTCATCACTCAGGCCCTCTACGATCATTACCATGTCGTATGGTCCCATAGTTGCGTAGAAGCCTTTTACCTTACCCCCTGCGGATTCAATGGCCTTAACCATCAAATCATAGCGGTCTCGGAATCCCTTGATGTCTTTGGCGCCTTGTTCAGTAAAGTTGATGAGAATAATGTTGGTTTGCATAGCTTCACCTCCCCAGTCTCATTTAGCCGGTGCCTAGCTGGCATCAGTATCGATGCGGGTCTAAGACCCGTCAAGAGGGTCCCTCTGTTGAGGGAACAAATTCAGTAGGACAACTGGTGGATGGCCTCTCCCAAGGCTAACTCTTGCGAGGCGCATTCCACCTTCCCTATCACATCTTACATCCGAGCCAGGGGCTGGCTACAATCGAGGTCTCTATGTGGATGACCCTACGAGTGAATCCTGTGCGAGTAGTTGCCCACAAGCTATCACTTTGCCGATGTGTTGTCAAGAGGCAACGGCGGGGTGTTGTATGAAAATCCGCTCGTTTGTTGAACCTAGTGGCTGATGGAATACCAGCGAGATATTTGGGCTATCAAAGCGATGTGGGGAATTTGATATAGCGTGTAAGAAATCCACGAAACACTGGCATTACAGCCTGGAATAGCTTCACCCTGACGTTGCTATAGCCTACCGAGAGTAGCTCCGTTGGAGGCAATTACTTCTTCGTACCAGTATGCAGAATCCTTGGGTATCCTCTTCTGCGTTGGGTAATCTGTATAGACGAGCCCAAAACGCTCTTTATAGCCTTCCGTCCATTCGAAGTTATCCAGAGTTGACCAGTGGAAGTAGCCGCCAACCTTCACACCGTGTTTGCACGCCTTTTGTAACTCAAGAAGGTAGCGGTTGAGAAAGTCAATCCGTTGAGGGTCATGAACCTTGCCGTCCAGAGAGACCCAATCAACATTGGACATACCATTTTCCGTGATGATAATAGGAAGCTTGTATCTCTCCCAGAAGAACCTCGGTCCCCAATAAAGTGCTTCTGGCGATACCGGCCATCTAAACGCCGTCATGGCATAACCTTCGGGCGGCAGTACAGCCTCAGGCCGAGCGTCTTTGCCAGCGCGGATTGTCTGGCCGAAGTAAATGTTCACTCCTAAGAAATCGCAGGGCTGGCAAATCGTTTTCATATCCCTATCCTGGATTTGGGGAACATCGCTGGCGAAAAGCTTCAAGCCATCTTCGGGATATCGTCCAAAGAACACGGGATCCGTCCACCATGCATTATTCCAGCAATTCGTGTAGGGTACAGAGAACATGGTCTGCCTGGCGGCTCCAACATCTTCAGGGCTGTCCGTTGCCGGCATATTGACAATCCCTACCGATACAAGACCTGTCTGGCATTCAACTTTGGAGTATGCGCGAATTGTCTGTACCGCCTTGCCGTGAGCCAGCAAAGAGTTGTGGGCGGCCATCAACACTTCAGCAAATTCCAGCTTGTCTCCCGGAGCGTGCATTCCGAGTTGGTGTCCCAGACCAATGAAACACTGTGGCTCGTTGAGCGTTATCCAGTATTTGACCCTATCAGAAAGCTTCTCAACCACCACTCTGACATATTCTGCGAACCAATCAGAACTATCACGGTTCAGCCAGCCACCGCGGCGATAGAGTTCATATGGGTAATCCCAGTGAAAAAGCGTGACATAAGGGGAAATATCGGCAGCCAGGAGTTCATCAATGAGCTTATCGTAGAATTCAAGCCCTTTCGGATTTACAGCGCCGGTTCCCTGTGGGATAACGCGCGGCCAGGAGATCGACAGCCTGTATGCATGCAGACCGATTTGTTTCATCAAGCCTACATCCTCTTCATACCTGTGGTAATGGTCACATGCGACGTCGCCGGATTGGCCATTCCATATAGTTCCCTCTTTCTGGCAAAACATGTCCCACGTGGAAGGCCCCTTTCCATCTTCATGTGCAGCACCTTCTATTTGATACGAGGATGCTGCTGCGCCCCAGATAAAACCTTTTGGGAAACTCATTTGACCTCCTTTCCCAGTACATTCATGTTTCGTTTCCTCCCTGCGCAACAATCAATATTGTTATACTTGTGGAGAGCAGCAGCCTTTACCCATACCAGCTACTGTGGCGATATTAATGCCCTGCGCGCTGACTGTCAATGGACGAAGACTCGGGATAGCGACGGGACCACATTGTAAACATGCGACGTCTTGACGATTTGCTTAAAATCAGTTAGGCTCAAATCGGTTAAGAAGGAACGACTGCTGAAATATAGGTAGGGCGTCATCGAGGGTGTGGCTAGTTTTGCTAAGGTGGATAGGTTGAGGGTTTTCTATCGTTGCGCCGGCTGGGCTTCCATTGGGAGATATTCAGGGCTGAATTCTATATGATCAGCAAGACATTGTATTTCCCTGAGGAAGAGACTATTGAGGGAACAATTACGAATCATCGATTATGTTGGGCGCAAAGCCCAGTGGCTCAAGAGATCCGCGTGGAGACAGTGAGTTGAAGCGAGAGAGGAGGAGGACATGAAAAGCAAGCCTAGGGTTTTATTGACCGCCGCTTATGGGCCACATGAACTCGGGTGGGGAGAGGATATGTACGACCTGTTCAGCGCCCGCCTATCGAGAGGCCAGGGGGTATTCTCCCTGACTTCCCATTCCCACTACTACGGCCTGTACTTGATAGCGGAGAATATATCCTGCCCAACCACCGTGCTCGAAAACCCCCACAGGGACGAGTTCGAGGCGGAGCTGGAAAAGGAGTATGACTATATCGGGTTCCAGCTGATAAGCGTCCATACCGATAAGATAGCGGATATGGTGGCACTGGCGAGAAAGAAATCGCCCAACTCTAAGATCGTGATAGGCGGCTATGGTGTGAGCACACTGCACGACCCCGTTCCCGGGGACGAGCGGGGGAGCGCTAATTTCATATTGGAAAACTCCGACTGGCTATGCCGCGAGGAGGGAGTCCGGTTCATGCGCCGAATACTGGACGATGAGCCGGTGGACAGGCCGATAACGCAATACCATTTACCCTTTACCGGCATATCCCTTAAGGCGCTGAAAAAGCGGTACCTACGTGTCCCGATCGTTCTTGTATCCCTGGGCTGCCCCAACGCGTGCCATTTCTGCAATACCAGTGCGTTCTTCCACCACAAGAAGATATGCGTCGCCGACCCTGAGCAGACATATGACTTCATGAAAAATTATGCACGCCGCCTGCGCTCCGGCAATCTGGTCACCCTTCTCTTCGACGAAGACATCTTCCAGAATGCGGAGTATGTCAGGGAGCTGGGAAGTCTGATCCGAAGCGACCGCAAAACACGTAAATTCAGGTGGTTCTCTTTTGGCAGCATCCGCGCCCTTTCACAGTTCGAGCCAGAGGAACTGCGCGATTGCGGCGTCGGCACGGTATGGGTGGGAGTGGAATCCATAGTCTGCGACGATCCCGAGCGAGCCGGAAGAGATTACCTCCCGAAGCGTCAGGGCGATGTCGCCCGCATCATAAACGGTTTGCACGACAACGGCATTATGACAGTGGGTTCGGTGATTCTCGGCTTCGACTTCCACACCCCGGAGAATATCGAACGGGACATCGATTACTTCGTCAAGTTGAAGCCCACCTTCTATCAGGTCGGGCCACTCACTCCATGCCCGGGCACGGCACTCTACGACCGCCTGAAGGAAGAAGAGCGGCTTTGCCCTGACTACCAGTGGAAAGACTTCCACCTGTGGAAGAACGATGTCTTCAAGCTCGACAATTTTAAGCGGAATGAGATCTCGCAATACTTCGATCTTACCCACAAGAAGCTCGTGGAGGAAAATGGACCGCCTATCCTCAGCGCTATGGAAGTCTTTCTCAACGGATACCAATCCCTTGAGGGGGAGTATGACGAATTCCACCAGGAGAAGCGCCGCAACTTCGGGCGGATGGCTTCATTCCTCCACGGAACGATGGAACCCATAGTAAGGTATGGGACATCGGAAGCCGTGAAAGCTAGGGCTGCTGAACTGGACCATCGCTATCATGAAATGATCGGAAATGGCTCGCTGGGAAGCCGGGTTTTAGGAAGAGCGACCTCCTGGCGTCTCAGCCAGTCAGCACGCCACCCCATGGAAACAATCGTCTCGGACCCGCCGGCGCGGTGGACGTACTATCACTACGAGCCCGACCGAGAAGTGGTATGTGTTCGCAAAGGACATGGGGCCCACAGGATTCGCAGGCGCAGGGAAAGGACGTTCTTTATCGGTTGAATATCGTCTGTTCAGAAGGCTATTCGCGGAACCGATAGCGGTGTGCAAATCTTCCTAAATAGGCCACCGGGCTCCACATCAGTCTCCCGTTGGGGCTCACCTGGCGGGGGTTCGAGCGACAAAGTCCACAGTGTGCTGGGCGATCTCCTCGCCCTTCTCCTCCTGCAGAAAGTGACCGGCATCTCTAATCACAATCTCAGGCTGGTCTTTCGCTGTAGGGATGAGCCACCGGAAGAATATGTCTCCTCCTCGAGTAATAGGGTCTGCGTCGGAGAACATGACCAGCACTGGCTTATCCCATTGGGAAAGAACATCTCGGGCACGCCGCATTTCGTCTGCGCCGGGGTCTTCAGGGTGAATGGGGACAAGCAAAGGCCACACCGCGGCGCCGGCCTTGTAAGACGCATCGGGAAAGGGCGCCTCATAGCCAGCGATGACTTCCGGCCCAATCCTGTCACCATGCACTGTACCCATGCTTATCACCTGTCCGATTGGCAGGTCAAGCGTGCCCTCGGCAAACTGTCGCCAGGCAAGGAACGCATCGCTCATCGGCTCGTCACCGGTGGGCAGGCCGGTATTCATGATAACCAGTCGAGCGAACCGCTCCTGTAGCTCGCTTGCGACCCTAAGACCGATCAATCCGCCCCAATCATGCACAACGAGTGTGATCTGGTCAAGTGCCAGTGCATCCATAAAGCCCACTAACGTATTACGGTGCATCTGAAATGAATATGCCTCCCGCTCAGTAAATTTGTCCGATCGGCCGAAACCTATGAAATCCATAGCTATGGCGCGATGCTTTGCCGATAGAATCGGGATCATCTTGCGATACAGGAATGACCAGGTGGGTTCGCCGTGAAGACAAAGGATGGTTTCTCCCTGGCCCTCGTCCACGTAGTGGATACGCGTTCCGTGAATCTCAACGTAGCGGGGCACAAAAGGGAAACCAGGCAGCTTGTTAAAACGTTCCTCTGGTGTACGGATTACCGGCATGGTCTGTTTTCCTCCCTCTCGAGCTAGAGCTTGTTGACAATTCTGAAATTCTGCCTAACGGTTCGTAGTTACCCGAAGAGAGCTTACTCCTAGAAGTATATTGGTTCTCTGGAAGTCACCGGTGCCACGCAGCAACCCTCAGCGTGTGGCCGGCGCAGTTTGGATCCAGGGGCTGCTCCGGAGAAGACTCGCCGGTGCAGCCCCTAACAACTCCTCTATGAACTTGCGGTATAGAGCAACTAGGAAGCGCCTTAGGGTTTTGCGTCTTCCGGCCCTATCGGATCCCACGGATCAGGCATGGGCATTGGGGGTACGCCTGCCTCATCCCAGGGGAGTGTGAATAGGAAGTTGCGGCGTAGCGCCTTCCCCTTCTTAGGCAGCTTATCCCATGGCACATGGCCCCAGAGGATGGTATAGATTATTGTATAGCACTCGCGGTTGTTCACACTGGGATCCACGATCACGTTGACCACCGCCGGCTTTCCTCCCTCGGCGGCTTTAAACGCCCTCTCCATGGCGGGCCTTATCTGGCTCGGCTCAGTAACATACTCGCCGTGGCAGCCCATCAACTCGCTAATCTTGTCATATCTGAGATCGGGGAGGAATTCATGCCCCAGGGGTCTATCCTGCACCCCCAGCGCCTCCCAGTTCTCTCCGTAGCTCAGGTATTTCATTCCCGTGAACCAGCCGTTGTTGTTGCTAACCACATAAACGATGGGTAGCTTGTATCTGGCTGCCGTCTCGGCATCGTATCCGGCCAACCCCATGCCGGAGTCGCCCATGAAAACGACAACAGGTCTCTTGTAGGCCTCGGGGTCAGCGAAGGCAGCGCCGATGGCCATACCCACACCATGACCAACCCCTGACTGCTCGCCGCAATCAAGGTACTGCCCGCTGTAGCGACACCTGATCATGGAGGGGGCAAAGCTGGAGATGGTATAGCCATCCATCACCACACGGTTCATCCCCCCGTACAGGTCCTCACAGGTGTCCCAGACAACTTTGGCTAGATAGCCGAAGTGGATGGGCTTGTGGTCCTTGTATTTTTCGGCGCGGGAAGCGATGCCCTGGGTGGTTTCTACCTGCTGCTGAATCAAGTTCTGTACCCACTCCGTCCTCTCTGCTGGGGGCTTCAGCTTGAGGTCCTTGGCACACTCGATCATCTGCTGCAGCACCACCGCTGGGGTGCCCACGATGGCCAGTTCAGTATTCTTGAGGTAGTGCCAGATATGAGCCGGCGACTCATTTATCTGGATGCATCGAGGCCAGTCCGCACCATGGCCATCAAACGTACCCACCTTCATCCCAATGGGTATCACCAGGTCTGATTCAGCGGTATTGCGCTTGGCCGTGCCGTACATCAGGTGCAGCGGGTTGGTCTCGGGGATTGCCCCGCGGCCTATACGGCGGGTGCACACTGGAACCTGAGCCATTTCACAAAACTCCTGCAGCGCTTGGCCCCCACCCGACCAGTGGACGCCATCGGCGGCGAAGATGAGCGGCTTTTTGGCCTCATAGATGAGCCTCACCGCCTGCTCGATGAGCCTGGGGTCTCCCCCCGAGGTCATAGGCTTAGGGGTCTGCTCCCCACGCCACTTTTCCGTATAGTGGACATCAGCGCCAAAGTTCAGGGTGGCGGCATAGGTTGGGGGAGGTACGATGGCGTCGAGGAAAAGGTCAATGGGGAACTCCAGACCCACCGGACCCTTGGGCCAGTACTGGGCGTCCTTGAATGCCTTGGCGATGTATCCCTTCCACTCATAGGCAAAGCGCAGCTGCTTAGTCCACTTGGTGATGCTCTTCAGTAACTCCGAGGCGTAGCACTCCTGCAGGGTGTAGGTCTGGTCATCCCACATATTGTGGCCGGAGAGGAGAAGCACCAGGGGCGTCAAATTGAGGTAGGCCTGCTGTACTGCGCTAACGATGTTGCCTGTGCCTGGACCGGTGGTGGCAAAGGCCACGCCCACCTTTCTAGAGACCCGGGAATAGGCCTCAGCGGCGTATACCCCCGATTGCTCATGGTGGAACGTAACTAACTTTATGCCTGCGTTGCTAATAGCATCCAGAAGTGGCCAGAAGTGACCGCCATGGACACCGAAGGCATACTCTACCCCCTGTTCCTTGAGGCACTCGGCCGCCTTATCCCCTACGAGAGGGTAGATCTCCCTCATTCCTAAGGGGACTTCTTGCTTATCGATTGTCAACTCATCCCTCCTTCTAAACACAGAATCTGGTAGCCTTCGTAGCTATCCACTCGTGGTTCGCATCTCGGAGAGGTTCTGCTAGCTATCTGCGATCTCACCTCCTTCCCATTTATCGAGCGAGAGATTCCCATAGTGAACATACTGTAGCTATCAAGCGACTTGTTTCTCTTGGTAATCGGCGACGTGCCGTTGGCTCCCGATGAAGTTCAGCAGCCAACGGGGTTCAAGTATGACCAATCGAGGCGGATCAAGGACCCGACGCTCGAATTCACTCTATTGATGTAACAGTTGCAGAAGAGGGTTTATACACTATTCGCAGGGCCGTAATGCGCCAAACTCGTGCCCAATGAGCTTAGCAAGAGTGTCGCTGGTTGTCAAGTTGTAGCTGGAAGCCCTGTTTGATGCAAGGAGTCTCCACAGTGGTAGACGAAGCGTGGCAACCGTTGCATAGCCCGCCTTTTTGCTTACCCAGTCAAGCGGAAGCCCACCACTGGGACCTCCGACGCCTTGAGCGAAGTTTATAATATGGCTATAGCGAGATCTTGAAGCCTCCTTGCACACCCTCCTTATATGATAGGCTAGCTGGATGATGCCCCTGGGATATGTTCCAATGGCCTTACCAGGGTAAGGCTTAGCGCCTCAGGCTCACATCCTACTACGCAAACACCACATCCCCAGCACTTCTCGGAGTCGATGACTGCCTTATACTTCTTTGAACCCTCTAGCCTGACCATGTCTATAGCATCGAACAGGCAGCGATCAACGCAGTCCTGACACCCGGTACAATCATCCAGATTGACCAAGGCCTGATAGCGGCTTTTCTCCCAGGCCTTGCCGATGGACAAACCTGCCATATCCATCGGGACGTATATCATACAGCAGTCGCGGCAGCACTGGCAGCTGGTGTTCACGCCAGTCATGTTTGCGCTATTGACCCACGTGTGGATCAACCCCTCCCCCTCGGACACGTCCAGAAGCTCCAAAGCCTCATCCAGGCTCAGCTGCTTTCCTGAGCCACGCTTGATAGCGTATTCAGCACCGCGACCGAACTGGAAGCAGTGCCAAAGCTCCTCTTCCTTCGTTAGTTCGCAGTGTTCGCCGACGGCGGTAGTGCAATAGCGACATGAGCAGGGAACCACAGCAATGAGTTCCTGCGCTTTCAGTAGCTCGCGAAAGTCCTCACAAGGAAGGACACCGGAAAGGTCCTTAATCGCCTTGTACGCTGGCACCACCCGCATCATTGGCAGTGGGAGCTGCGCCATGAAGTTGCCCACACCCGGGTACCACTCGTTCACCGAGAAATCGTACCACATCTTGAAGAATTCCCGGTCCTTAACCACATCCAGCTGTTGTGTGGCCTGGGTGGCGTCGTGAAGCTGCATCGTTTCGCGAGCGAAGCGGAAGTACTCGCGCTTGTCGAAGTCTCCTCGTGGGAAGGCAACCCCCTTGAAGAACAGGACATCCAGCTCTGCCCGCACCCTGTCCACGGCAAACCCTGTCCTTTGCGCCACCTCCTCCGGGGTGCCCGGCAGTGCTGCCACCATCTGAGCCTGCTCCGGCGTCATTAGATGTTCCAGTATGAGGCGCAGGCGGTTGGAACCGGGATACCCTAGGCGTTCTATGAGGTTGGCATAAGCATCAGTAGTACTCATAAAATCGACCCCCTTTCTTAAACAGGAGTTTTTCTCTGGTGGTAGAATTTTACCACAGAACTGGTTGCCGTGTCAGCAACATTGGTACAACTCCGTAATGGACACTTTAGATAGTTGAGATGTCTCTGTCAAAAGCTATCAGTCTATTAAACATCACATCAAATTGTTTTCTTCCGCACCTGATAATAGGTATGTCTATCTATACTGTCAAACACAACCATTTTGATATTTTCATTACTTCTATCTGGTATGCTTTGATCTCCCTCGTACGGTGTTGCTGGTGGGACGATAGCTGGGAGCGAGGCGGCCTCTTTCATTTGAGAGTTCGAAACAATTGAACAGATCTTGGGGATTGTGGCATCGGAGATGTCTGATAATATTGAAAACGAGGAAATAACATCCTTCGCCGGGTGCTAAAATTACGAGGAGCTATTTTGCTGATGTTTTCAATATCGCTAGACACCTTTACATTCGGTGACCAGGCGTTTTAAAATAGACACAGCGGTCGATGTTAGCAATTGAGGTTCAAACAGCACAGCGCTAGAAGCAATCCGCTGAAGGAGGAGCTTTAATGGCAACTGAGGAGAAGAAGCGGGCCATAAACCGATTGGAGTCAAGAAAACTGATGCGCCCCATGGTGGACAAGATGTATGCCGAGGGGGTAATGGCGGCTATGGAAGGTAAGCCGGTAGCATGGTCAATGGTCAACTGGTGGGAGGGAGACCTCATACTCCGCGCCATGGATGTGACGCCGGTTTACCCGGAGAACTATGGCACCGTCTGCGCCGCCGATGGGGTTGCTCAGAGCTACCTGGGGGGCAGCGAAGCGGAAGGCTTCCCCACCCATCTCTGCGGCTACGCCCGCAATACATTCGGCTACACCGCCAGGATGATAGAGCTGGGGGAAGTACCGCCCGATGCCCCCATCGGGGGAATGCCCAGGCCCACCCTGATGATGAGCTCCGGGGGTTTTTGTGATGCGCGGTACAAGTGGTTCCAGGCGCTCAGGCGTTACTGGGACGTGCCTGTCTGGGTGATGGAGTTTCCCCACCCTGGTCCCGAGGAGACCTTCATGGAGGGCACCCAGGAAAAGAACATCAAGTACATGGTGGCCGAGCTCAGGGCCTTCATAGATTTTCTGGAGCGACTTCTGGGGAAGAAGATGGACTGGGACCGGCTGAGCGCATTGCTGGAGAACCAGGAGCAGGTGTTCCAGGTCTGGTGGGAGACAAATGAGTTGCGTAAGTCCAAACCCGGCCCGATGCACGCGCGGGATTTTTGGACGATCATGGTGCCATGCCTCTACGAATCGGCGGATAAGGAGTCCTTGGAAGGCTACAAGCAGGTATACAGTGAGGTAAAGGCCAGGGTTGATGGCGGAATCGGGGCAGTAGTCGAGGAGAAGTACCGGCTAATGTTCGCTGAGCTCCCTCCGTGGCACAGTCTGAACTTCTTCGATAAGCTGGCAGAAAGGGGATGGAACTTTGTCATTGAGAGCATGGGCTACCATCCACCGCCACCCATGGAGCTGGAGGGGGCTAACGATCCACTGGACCGCATCGCCCGCTGGACCTATTGGTTCTTCATTAACCCCCTGGCCCACGCCAAGAAGAAGGGCTATCCACTGGTGGCTGGGGCCCAACCCTACTACAACTGGGCCCGCGAGTATAAAGTGGATGGGCTACTGCTTCACCCACTCCTCACCTGTCGCACCGCCACGTTCTGGCTGACCCATGCTATAAACGTATTGAGGGATCAGCTCGGCGTGCCCTCAATAGTTGTCCAGGGCGATATTGTGGACGTCACCGTCTTTGATGAGGCCGCGGCCATAAACCAAGGTGAGGCCTTTGAGGAGACCATGGAACACTACCGGAAGGAGAGGAAGACGCAGGGTCTGGACTGGTGACAGCCGCAATTGGGGCCTCATTCCTTCTGCACAAACACTAGCGGCATGTGGAGGGCTCCACTCCCAGCTGGTCTCGTTCAGATATGCGGGTGACACCGAGGGTATGGCACCTATTGTGAACATAACAATAGGACCCCAAGGCGCCTGCAAATGCCTAGATCAGCCTGAGACTAATAATAGGCTTACTTCGTTCGCTCGAATGCTTCACAACTTACAAAGATCGAAAATATTGTTCGAAATCAGACCAAATAGTGGATATCCGATATGAGCAGTAGGGGTGAGGATAGCTTTGTTAATCTTCCTCGTTTCGGCGCAAGGCTGTATGACAGTCTGATGCGAACAAGAGCCATCGAAGCCCAGTTCAAGGAGATCGCACAGGACTTGGTTTCTAGAGTTAACCACGGTCGGTTGCTGGATATTGGAACTGGGCCGGGAAGGTTGCTGATCGAAATCCACAAACTGAATCCAGACATTGAACTGTTCGGCCTTGACATTTCCGACTCGATGGTTCAACTAGCCAAAAAAAGCTTGACGGGAATCGGAGCGGTTCTGCGCCAGGGAAATATTCGATCTACTAGCTATGAAAGCAACTTCTTCGACATTATCACCTGCACTGGCAGTTTTTATCTCTGGGACCATCCGGAGGAATGTCTCGAAGAGGTTTATCGCATTTTGAAGGAGGGTCAATCGGCATATCTCTTTGAGACGTACAAGGATTTTTGTGATGATGAATTTAGGGAAGCTCTGAGAGCTAACCTCCAGAAAGAGAATCTATTACGAAGGTGGATAGCACCTTTACTTCTTAAAAAACAGCTGAAGATGACATATCGAACCGATGAAGTTGCCGAGATTATCAGGCATACCAGCTTTGCAAACAGTTACATGATAGATAAGATGGCTATGGCGGGGTTGCCAATTTGGCTGCGAATCAAGCTGACAAAGGAACCGATCGCCTGACATGGCATAACAAAGCATAGGCACTGCGTTCTGTTCCACTACTCAGTTCTCAGACTAACTGGTACATGACCCTTTGCTGCCTATGCCAGCCCGCCAGGTGGAAAGCCGGACTAAATCACATATCCCCAAGGCTAACCACTGGTATAAACTCCAGGCTGAGGCAAAAAAGGTGAATCAGTGCCTTTTTGGTGAGGGGATTGTGGTAGGATGAACGAGAAATGGTATATAATACCCGCAGCAGGAGGCGTGGAGCGCTTGGCACAAGATATAGGCCGATAGGATTCGCATAACGCGCCTGAGTGTGTGAGCGCAGCCTGAATTTTGGTAATCGGGGAGGGCTATGGATTTCGATCTTGCTGAAGAGCAGAAGATGATAAAGCCCAATGCTGGCTCCGATGCCGCTACAATCGAGACCACAGCGGCGCTCGATGGCAATGAGTGGGTCATCAACGCCTAGAGAAAGGCGGTGGAGGGAGGATATACATAACAAGGGCAAATTGCCTTTGGCTAACATTCAAGCGGATTCAGGGTGAAAAAGAAAGGAGGAAACCAATGGATCTAGGTCTAAAAGGCAAGGTAGCAGTAATAAGTGGAGCCGGGCGGGGCCTCGGCCGAACCATTGCCTTGACCCTAGCTGATGAGGGGGCCAGAGTTGCAGTCAATGACTTCTACCTGGACCGGGCCGAGGCAGTGGCCAAGGAGATCAAGGATAAGGGGGGCGAAGCGCTAGGGATTCAGGCCGACGTTACCGATGTCGAACAGGTCAAAGATTTGGTCCAGAAGGTGGTCGACACCTGGGGTAAGGTGGACATAATAGTCCACAACGCGGGAATTCCGGCGGGTACACTTGAGACGGATGGTCTGATGACCCTGGTACCCCTGTTCCATGAAACCGAAAAGGAAACCTGGGAAAAGTGGGTCAATATAGACTTCTACGGGCTGCTCAATATGGCTAAGGCAGCGATCCCGCATATGATCAGCCAGAATAGTGGAAGGATATTGAGCGTTGGCTCCGATGCCGGGAGGGTCGGTGAACCCAGACAGGTGGTCTATTCCGGCGCTAAGGCTGGCACATACGGCTTCATAAAGGCGGTGGCTAAGGAGGTAGCCCGCTACGGCATAACCGCTAACGCCGTTGTCTCCTCAGCGATGGACGATACCTACCTAGCGGAGATTATCCCTTCTGACACACCAGAGGCGCAGGAGAGGCGTAAGGCCATGATGCGGGTCTATCCCTTGTCCCGCTCGAGGGGCGGGCTGGGTACCACCAAGGATATGGCAGGCGCTGTGGCCTTCATGGTATCCGATCGCGCCTCCTGGATTACAGGTCAGCTACTGAGCGTCAACGGCGGCTATTGCATGGTTGACTAGGCCATTTGATAGCGAAGTTGCACCAAAAACCGCTCCTTAGGGCTAGTTTATCTTTGGGCACTGTCGGTGCCAGGGGATACCTATATAGTTTTACTCCAGGCGCTGATTACCTGCGTTAGCACAGGCTAACCAAACGTGACAAATATACCATTTGTGCAATTTCTACCCTCGAGTATGACGCAGGGGTTATTCATATCGCCCAGTCCGTTTCACTAATCAAAGCCAAACCACCTGGCTATGCTATCTAGCGGCTCCCTTTCGGAGCGGAGTTGATTTATAGGGGCATCCCAATCGGGGTAGCCTATAGCTATTCCCAGCACTATGAGCTTGGAATCTGGTATTCCCAACATCTTTCTCAACACATCGGGATACACGACGGCCTGTATTTGAGGAGTGGTCCCCAGCCCGAACTTCGTTGCTAAGAGCATGATGTTCTCAGCCATCAAACCACAATCAAATATGGGCCAGACATTCAGGCTATCTCCCTGTAGGTAGAAAGATCGGTCAATATAGATATAGATTACGCTAGGAGCTTCAAACAGTCTCAAACCCTGCAAATACCACCATCTTCTCTTTTCCCTATCCTCCCGGCCTATTCCCAGTATTTCAAATAGCTTCCGGCCCACGGCGCGACGACGGGTATCGAACGGTTCGGGGAATTCTCTAGGGAAGGCGAGGTCTGGGTTGGGTAGCTCTTCTGCCTTCTCTATGTAAGCTCGTCTTATTTCCTCCAGCTTACTCCCACTCACTATAGCTAATTCCCAGGGCTGGGTATTCGCCCAAGATGGGGCGCGCAAAGCTAGCTCCACTATCTCCTTTAGAATCTCTTGTGGTACAGCTTCGGGCTTAAAGGCCCGAATGCTCTTCCTGTGATTAATAGCGTCAGCCATATCCATGCCTTGGTTTCCTCCTTTCCCAATTGTATTATATACAATGGTTACACATTATGACGCTCGGTGCAATGAGTCCAGGTAGCGACTTAGGCTTTTCGAGTTGCTCCAAATCTAACTCTGTTCCTGCGGCTTAAAGATGTACGGTTCGCATTACCGCAGTTGCCCGACAAACTCGCTCACAACTAGCAGGTCATCGGGTCTATGGCAGGAAATCATAAGCTCTGATACCCCGAGACTCTCCAGTTTCTCAGCTTTTCGCCTCAGGTCGTCCCCATCGCTCAGGATAAGGCTTTCCCTAAGCTCTTCACTGTCCTCATTTCCGGCCTCTACTCCCATGAGCGATAAAAGACCCTGGGAGCGGCTCATCATGTTGAGCCACCGATCGCGTACCTCCTCGGCCTCGATGTAGGCAACTGTAGTAACTACAACGAAGCTTGACCGGGGGGATCTTGTGGCCCATTCCTGGGCCGTTCGAAGCAACTTTTCGTCAACTGAGTAAGTATGAATACCGTCGGCGACGCTGCTAGCTACCTTCATCCACCTTTCGCTCATGGCCGCTATCAGGATGGGCAGTTGCTCCTGAAATGATCGTAGAGGAAGCTGAACACCATCGAAATGGAATACTTCACCATGGTACGTTATCTTCTCTCCTGACAGCAGCCTCCTCACGATCTCGACACCTTCTTCCACCCCGGCATCAGTTCCCTCAACGCCGATGTTTTTCAGGAATGGTCGCATACCCCGGCCTAGTGATAGAGCTATTCTGCCCTGGGAAAGATGATCCAGGGTGGCAGCGGCGTGGGCAATGACCGCTGGCGATCGGTGGTAAGGACTGGTTACCCCGACGCCCACCCTCGCCCGAGACGTGCTCACCACGGCAACGGTAGCCGCGGACCACAGCTCCCACTGTGCGAATGGGGCATCGGGCACCCAGACCCGATGGAGCCCGGAACCGTCGATTGCCCTGAGATAAGACGCTAGCTCTGTTACCGGGCAATTGACTGCCAGTTCTACGCTGAAATTGACCATCGAAGTTGTCCCCCTTCTGATTATTCTAGCATCCTGGCCCGTCCAGCACTAGCCCGTGCTCAACTAGCGTGACCTAGGTTATCCTAGTCTTAACCAGCTCCGGGCTTGCTATGCCAAAAGAGGTAGCTTTATTTCACCTACTGGCATGAGACGCCCTTTTAAGCTCATCCCCGTAGATAATCGCCCTTGGGTTGGTGAATAGGCCAAGGAGGCGCTAGCCAAAATAAAGACGGTGGCAAAAGCCATTCCAGGAATAGGAGTCCATTCATAGGCAGAACTTTGCTAACCGGGGGTTAACCACTCCTAAAAAGGTAGGGGTATTTGAGGCTCTGGCCCAAAAGAGGCAAAGTTTGTACTAAATACCGCCCTTTAGCAGATCAAAGGCCTGATATAGTGGCCGGTGCATCGGCCTCCGTGGTAATCGCTCCTTCCGCCAACAGCTCAGCGATCTCGTCATCGGACAGGCCCAAGATCTCTTGATACACATACTCGTTGTCCTCACCGAGGCAGGGGGAAGCCTTCCGAAGTTCAGCGGGGGTCTTCGATAGCTTAAAAGCCGGAGAATGGTAAGCATGGCGCCCAATCTCCTTATGCTCCAGGAAGTTGAAGTGCTCCCTGTGCTTCAGCTGTGGGTCATTGCCGGCATCCTCCCACGTCTCTACCACACCAGCAGGCACACCGGCGTCCTGCATCATAGCCATGATCTGCTCCGCGGTGTAGTCCTTGGTCCACTCTCCGATTAGCCGATCGAGTTCGTCTTCGTTTTCCTTCCTTGCCAGCAGGGTGGCAAACTTGGGGTCTTTAGTCCAATCTGGTTCGCCTATGACCTGACAGAATGCTCTCCACTCCTGATGAGTAGATACAGCGATTGCAACCCATCGATCTACGCCGCGACACGGGTAGGTGCCGTGGGGTGCTACATAGGGGTCGCGACTGCCCATGCGTGAGGCTATCCGCTGGTTTACCACGTAATCCAAGACCAAAGGTGCAAGACACGTAATCCCGGCTTCAACCTGAGACTGGTCAAAGTACATTCCCTTGCCGGTTTTACGTCGGCGGAGAAGGGCAGCGATGACACACACGATTAAATACTGTGGGGCGATCAGATCGGTGTATGGGGTTACCATCGTGAGTGGTTCTCGGTCAGGCAAACCAGTAAGCTCACAAAAGCCGGCGTAGGCAGCTCCCTGAAGGCCATAGCCGGCAAACCTGTTGAGCGGGCCATGCTGACCCATCATGGTGGTACTGTAATAGATAATGTCGGGTTTTATTTTCCTGCAGCTCTCATAGTCCAAACCCCATTTCGCCATAGTCCCTGGGGTCATGCTGTCGCTGACCAGATCAGCCCAGGCCACCAGTTTTTTAGCAACCTCCTGCCCTCTGGGCTTATTGATATCCAGGCTGATACCGTATTTGTTGGCGTTGGGAAGCGTTCCGAATGGGCCACGATTAATTCCAGAGATGCCATCCTTGAACGGGCCCACCACTCTGATCATGTCTGGATAGCGGTGGCATTCGACTTTGACCACTGTAGCTCCAAAGGATGCTAGCAATTGGCCCACGAGAGGCCCGACTGCTACCCAGGCAAAATCGGCCACCTTTAGTCCGTCAAACACTTTATTCCCCTTCATGGCACCTTCACTGCTCCTTTCTTTCTTCGAACATTGCCCCATAGTTATATTACGCCTTGAACCTTCAGCATAACAAGCTCCTCTTTGGAGAAACCCAGCTCTGCCTCATAGATATCGCTATTATGCTCTCCAATGAGGGGGGCACGTCGCTGTGGTCGGTAGGGTGGAAGCTCAGTCCATTTGATGGGGAACCCAGGATAGGCGATGCTCTCCCCAAGCTCGGAGTGATCTACTTCAACCCAGAATTCCCGAGACTTAAACTGAGGGCTTTCTACAACATCCTTAATACTAGTTGTTGGAATTAATATGACGTCGTTTGCTATAGCCTCATCGAATAGCTCCTGCTTTGTTTTGGTTCGGATGAAATCGCCGAGGCTGTTTTGTATGCGATCCCACTCTTCCTGAGCTATCGCGCCCATATCCAGCTGGCTCCAGTCGAGGTCCTTAAGCTCTAAGCACATTCCATCCCGGTTGGCAATCTCAACTAGTCGCTTCGAGGAAGTTACGAGGCCGGCCTGGGCTCCACCGCCAGCCATGAAGTAAACGTAGCCATCCTTGCATGGAAAGATCATTCGCGTATAGAGAAGGCCAGTCGGCCTTGCCGCAAACTGGCCAGGTCCCATCCCTCTGAAGGCAACCTTCATCCACTCCCAGACATCGATGCCATGCATTATATTTCCAGCTGCTATCTGCTGACAGGAAACGTCAACGTGTTGCCCGGCACCAGTCAATTCACGGTAGTAGAGTGCTACCATAGAGCCCGCAGCACCGGAGAGGGCGCCAAGTAGTTCGAACTGAGGCAGGGGGGTGAGTCGGAGGGGCGGGCTGTCAAGATAGCGAAAGTAGTGCATGGCGCCTGACATCGCCGTGCCGATCATGTCCTTCACCTTGTAGTGGGCGTAGGGGCCTGTCTGGCCAAATGGGGTTATCGAGGTCATTATTATCGCTGGATTGATGTCTTCGAGTAGCCCGTAGCCCAGCCCCAGCTCGTCCATATAGCCAGGCTGGAAAGATTCCAGCACAAAATCGGCGGTCTGGACCAACCTCTTGAAGATTCCACTCCCTTCATCGGTCTCGATGTCCAGGGTTATGCTCCTCTTATTGAGGTTCAAAAAGAACCAAAATAGGCTCTTCTCGGGGTCCGGTATATCTTTGTAGAAGGGGCCAATGTTTCGAGTCCGATCTCCACCAGGCCTCTCGATCTTGATGACGTCAGCGCCGAGGTCCCCCATGAGCTTCCCGCATATTGAAAATGCTCCTTGAGTCAAATCCAAAGCCCGATAACCGCCTAGCATAGTCTCTGAGTTCTGTTGTTCACCCATAGAAACACCTCTCATCTGAGATTTCTCATTTCAACTAGTGTATCCGTACTAAACTCCCTGCTCGCCGGCTGTCAAGGAAGAAGACTCCGAGGCTGGCAACTGAACAGTTAGCTACCTTGTTCAATGTCCACTGGCTTGGCCCGGGGCCCAGAACTTCGCTCCGTTGACCGACTACGTCATGCTCCAGGAGGTGATTAGGACGCCATTAGTACAGAACCTGCTCCTCTGTCAGGCGAGCGATCTCCTCTTGGGACAGTCCCATTAGCTCTCCATAGACATAGTCGTTATGTTCGCCCAGCATTGGGGCACGACCGGACTTGAACTGGGTCTCGCTAAACCTCCAGGGCGCAGTATAGATCGGTACTCCAGCTACTTTGGGGTGATCGACCTCAACATAGACTTGCCTCTCCCGGTAGTGAGGGTCGTACAACTGGCCTTGCTCATTCAGGTGGGGAGCTGCCGCTACCCCGGCCTTCTGCAGGATGGCCATCACCTCGTAGGGGGCATGGTTTCGGGTCCACTCAGCTATATGCTTATCCAACTCCTCCTGGTTATGCAGGCGGTTGAACCTATCAGCGAATTTTTCTTCCTCAGTCCACTCTGGTTCTCCAATGGCTCTTGTGAAAGCCTTCCATTCCTCCTCCGTTTTCACCGCAATAGAGACCCATTGGTCCTCCCCCTGGCACGGGTAGAGGTTATGGGGGGCCATATGGAGGCTGCGATTCCCTTGCATGCCCCGCACCCGACCCGTCATGAAGTACTCCATCAGTGCCTCACCCATGAGACAGGTGGTGCTCTCCGCTTGACCCAGGTCGATGTACTGTCCCTCCCCGGTTCTGCTGCGGTGACGCAGGGCGGAGAGAACAAAAAAGAAGGCGGTGACAGCGCCGACGGGATCGGTATAACAATACTCGAAGGCCGGCTCTCCATCCGGGTAACCCAGCATGCTATCGATCCCGGTCAGGGCCCCAAGTGTGGGCCCGTAGGTCTTGACATCACGCAGTGGGCCATCCTGTCCCACCGCCGTCAGCGAGATATAGATGATGTCGGGCTTGACCTGCCTCAGGCTCTCGTAGTCCAGGCCATGCCTGGCCATCGTCCCCGGAGGATAGTTCTCGATGACTATATCGCTCTTGGCCACTAGCCTCTGGATAAGCTCAACGGCTTCAGGTTTAGATAGATTGGCGGTAGCGCTCAGCAGACACTGGTTCCAATTCTGAAATGCGCTATTCAGGTCGGGGTCTATCTGATCCCCGAAGAAAGGGAGTGATCTCCTGAAGAAGCATAGGTTTGCCATTGACTCCACCCTGATGACCTCGGCCCCGAAATTGGCCAGCAGATGGGACAAAACGGGTGCCACCCAGATCCTTCCCAGGAGAACGCCCCGGTAACCCTCAAGCGGTAATCCTGCCATTTTCTATACCTCCTTTTGTGTAGAGTGCCTAGATAACCCCTGCCCTTCGCAGCTCGGCAAGGTGCCCTTCTGAGTAGCCCAAGCGCTTGCAGTAGACCTCCTCGTTATGCTCCCCGAGCAAGGGGGCGGGACGGTCTACCCGCCACGGGGTTTTCGTCAGCTTAGCCGGTGCCCCCGGGTACTTAAGCACCCCGGCCACCGGATGGTCGATCTCCACGAAGTAGTCCCGAGCCTTGAGCTGCTCGCTTTCGGCCAGATCCTTCACGCTGTAAACCGGCTGAAAGGGAAGTTTCCTCTGAAAGCAGATCTCACCGATTTCCTGTTTGGTATGGTCTACTAGCCACGAAACCAGGTGGGCCTCGAGCTCATCAGCATAAAGGGCCATGGTGAATTGGTCTGTATATTTAGGATCCGTTGCCCACTCTGGGCTGCCTATAGCCTCAATAAACGACTGCCAGTGATAGAACTCGAGGGTCATTATGGTGAAATACCCATCCTTGCACAGGAAAACACCGTAGGGCCACAGAAGTGCTATCCCACGATGCGCATTTCTGGTGCCTATCGCCCCTTGAAATTTGTGCATGGGCATGAAGGCGCCTCGCTGCAAAGCGGCTATGACCTGAAATTCCGAGATGTCGACTCGTTGCCCAAGGCCAGTTGCCTCCCGCGCAAATAGGGCAACCATCGTAGCTGCGGCCCCGTTGATTGCACCCTGATAGTGACCCTGTGACGGCTGGAAGGTGAGCGGTTCTCGGTTGGGGTTGCCCAGCACCGTGCCCTGTCCCCCTAAAACCTGGGCATTGAGGTCGTAGCCCTTATAGTCTTTGTAGGGCCCTGTCTGCCCATAGGGTGTGATCGAGGTCATGATGAGACGCGGGTTGACCTCTTTGAGGCAGGGATAATCGAGCCCCAGGTCCTTGATGAGTTGGGGAGGGTTGTTCTCGACAAGGATGTCTGCCTCTCGCAGTAGTTCCTTGAGGATCCTCTGCCCCGTTGCCGTTCTCACGTTCAGGGTGATCCCCAGCTTGTTGCTATTGAGATAAAGAAAGAGCCCGCTCTGTTCCGGATGAGGGATATCATTGGGGAAGGGACCATACCTTCTTGCCTCATCGCCGATGCCAGGCTCCTCAACCTTGATCACCTCAGCACCGAGATCGGCCATCATCTTGGTGCAGTAGGGTGCCGAGATGAACTGCCCGTACTCCACCACCTTTAGTCCTTCGAGCGCCTGTTCAGTCATCTATAAGCCTCCTTATCTTTCATTAGAGAATGAGGTAACACCTCTTCCTTCTGCCGGGATAAGTTGCTGACGGAAAGCCAAAGCTATCTCCGATATATCTCCCGTTGTGTTCGCTGATGGTGGCGATCGCACTATCCTCAACCGGGCCTGGGAGAGTTGGGCAAAGGAAACAAAAGGGGCGACAGTATCGCTAAGATCGGGATGCTCTACATTTAGGGGAATGGGACGGCCGCCACGGATGTTAGCAGTATGAACACTGGGACAGGCTTTGTCAATAGGGTGCCCCCGTTCTGTTACACGCTGCAGTGTTCCGTTCGCGCTATGATCTCGTCCTGAACCTCTTTGGTCAGCTCGGTGAAGTGGGCGCTGAATCCAGCGATCCTCACCAGCAGGCCGCGATGCCTTTCCGGGTTCCTCTGGGCATCGATCAAGGTCTCCCGATCCACTACGTTGAACTGGACGTGCATCCCGCCCAGCTCGAAATAGGTCTTGATGAGAGCGGAAAGGCCCTTTGTCCCCCTATCCCCCTCAAGGGCTTTGGGAGTGAACTTCATATTGTATGATACCCCATTGGCGAAGAGATAGTGGTCGATCTGGGCCACCGACTTCATAGCGGCGGTCGGCCCCTTTGTATCAAGACCATGTCCGGGGGAGACCCCGTCAACCAGGGAGGTCTGGGCCAACCTTCCGCTGGGGAGGGCTCCTACGAAGAGGCCGAATCCATTATGTGTATTCATGGGGTAAATGCCCGGGATGAAACTGCCGCTTCTTGTGTTAAAGTAGCTCTCGACCTCATCGTTATACACCCTGGCGGCGATCCGAGCATATCGATCCGCGGAATCGTCATCGATTCCATATTTGGGTGCTCGGTTGAGCAGCATCTGGCGAAGGGGCTCCCCGCCTTCGAAATTCCCCTCCAGGGCCGTCAGTAGTTCCTCCATGATTATCGCCCCCTGGGAAAAGACAAGCTTGTCCACAGCAGCCAAGGAGTCGGCCACGTCAGCGATTCCCACCGCCTGCACGCCGGTAAAGTTATACTTCGCCGATCCCCAGGTTACATCCTTTCCGGCCTCCAAACAGCCCTCGATGCAGATGGAGAGCAGAGGAGTGGGTTTTATCTCCCGGTTGACGATTCCCAAACAGTTACAACCAACCACCATATGTTTGACAAAATAGGCCACCTGCTTTCTGAACGCCTCCACGAGTTCATCCATGGAGGCGAACTTCAACGGGTCGCCGGACGTGACGCCGACCTGCTCCTGCAGGACCCTGCTCCTGCCGTTGGTCAGAGCCAGCTCTAGGCAGATGGCCAGGTTGAATAGGGCGGCATCTGTGGAGCCGAAGGTGCGACCGGCAGAGGTGGGCTCGACGCAACCGGTGATGGCATAATCCCTGGCATCCTCGAGGGAAACGCCCCGATGCACGAGTGACGGAACGATGGCTTCATCGTTGACTAGGGCCAGGATGCCGCCCCCGGCCTTTATCACATCGCTCACCCGATCTCTGAACTCCGCCGGGGTATTGTGGTGAAGCCGAACATGGAAGTTGGGCTGTCGCACCCCGATTCTATGGGTAGCATCGAGAAGAAGGTAGCTGAGTTCGTTGGTTGCATCCTCCCCCACTCGGTCAGTACCCCCTATAATAACCGCCTGGTTGGTTGGCAGGCCGCCAAAGAAGGTGGTCACCCCGGAACTGAAAATGGGCACTAGCTCGCTGGTCTTGATCCATAGGCACTGCACCAGCTCAACGGCCCTATCATAATCCAGATTCCCCTCTTTCAGGTCTTTTTGATAGAGGTGGAGCAGGTATTGGTCCATCCGGCCCATGGATATCCCCTGCTCATAGTTCTCCTGATGAAGGGCGATCTGAGTGAACCACACGAACTGAAGCGCCTCGTGAAAGGTTCTAGGTGGCTTGGCCGGAACGTGGTCGCAGATATCTGCCAGCATCAGCAGCTCATCCCTTCGGCTCTCATCCGCCTCTGACTTGGCCAGAGCCCTCGCCTTTTCCGAATACCTCCGGGCGAACCCTATCACCGCATCCGATACCGTCTTTACCGCTTTGTAGAAGGTAACCTGGGACAGCACCTCAGGGTTCTCCTCATACCCTTTATCGTGCTCCTCGACCCTCTGCGCCGCCCTCATCGCGATCTCCTCAAATCCAACGGAGAGGAGAAAGGGGTAGTTGATAGTGGCATGGGAGATGCCAGCAAGCTCGGTGAGTATGAAGAAAGCGAACTTTCCCGCTATGAGGTCAGTCTCAGCAGGCATGTAATCGCTGGCGTGGGCGCCAATGGTCCTTTTCTCCCAGTAGGGGAACACATCCTCCTTCAGTATGGCCAGGTCCTCATCCGATATTTGGAACGGGTTCACCGGGCGGTCCCTGATCCCCTCAAGCTCGGCCAGCATAAGGATGTCAACGCCCTCAGGGAAGAGGATCGCTCCGCGAGGTTTGCTGATCATCGTCCCTATGATGAGCTCGTCGGGGAAGATGTTTATAGTGATGTTTTCCAGTATGTGAGCCAGCGCCTGTGCCTGCCTCAGGATCATAGGCCGGCCTTCCGTCTCCCGCATCGATTCCGTGAGAAGCCGCGCCCGTTCGATGCATATAGAGTCTTTCGAGTTGAGAAGTCTCTGCTTAAGCCTCTCCGTCCTCAAGCTTGCCATGATAATCCCCTCTCTTAGGAGTGAGTCTAAATGATATATCAATTCCAGAAGAATAGCAATTCTTGAGGTCAGACACGCTGGTGACAGACTATCTGCATCACGCTGATCGGGGGCTGTGTGATATTCGTCCCCCGCCGGCAAACATTTGACAGGGAGCTTAAGCTTTGCTCCTCTGATGATGATCCAGAAACTTGCCGATGGCTTGGGCTGCAGCGCCAATGGAATTATAGAACGGGAAGCCGGAGGAGAAGTACCTCTGCTGAACCTCAGCAACTGTTTGTATTGACCTGGCTGAAGCGGCGGTATGAAGCGCTATGGCAACCGGCTTTGTGAAGGACCTCGCAGCCCTTATGATGGTCTCCACCTTACCCTCGAGTACCTCTACCCTATGCCAGGTGAAGGGACCTAGCTCCACGCCGATATGGGCAATGATGAAGTCGATCTCGGGGCTCTCGGCTACCGTCTTCAGAATGTCGCCAAACTGCTGTGGACTCACATCGAGCACGTTGGTGTCAACAGGGTTTCCCAGGCTGATTCCGGGGCCACCGAATATCTCACGGAGCCTCGTTACGATCTTCTGGGATAGAGGGGGGATGAGAAGGCCTGACCTCGCGCACTGGTCGGCACCGTGGACACCGGCCCCACCACCGACACCAACAAGCGCCACCCTCCTGCCCTGAGGAAGAGGCATAAGGAGGAAGGTGATAAGGAGGTCCACCGCTTCCTCTAAGTTATCTGCCCTCACTGCCCCCGCCTGCTTGAGTAGCCCTTCCCAAATAGCGTTGCTCCCCGCCAGCGCCCCGGTGTGGGAGGCCACCGCTCTCATGCCTACCTCAGTGGTTCCCCCCTTGACTACGATGACCGGCTTTGCCCGGGTTGCCTCCTTTAGCACCCTGATGAACCGCCTGCCTTCCTTGACCCCCTCTATATAGGCAGCTATAATCCCTGTCTGCGAGTCGGCGGCGAAGTAGTCCAGGAGTTCGCTCTCATCGACGTCGGCGGCGTTCCCATAGCTTGCCACCTTGCTGAAACGAAGGCCGCGCGCCGCTGCCGCCCGCACCAGGTGAAAGGCGTTGCCACCACTCTGGGAGAGATAGGCCACAGGCCCGCTCTCCCTAGGGAAGTTGTAGCCGAAGGAGAGGCTTGCCGAGGGATGATATAGGCCCATGCAATTGGGGCCAACGATGCGGATACCTCCTCGCTTTGCGAGGGCAACGATCTCCCTTTCAAGCATTATCCCCTCTTCTTCACCGCTCTCGCTAAAGCCGGAGCTGAATATGTGGATTGTCCTCACCCCCTTGGCGATGCACTCCTCTATCACCTGAGGGATAGCCGAGGCTGGTATTGCGATTATGACTAGGTCCACCTGCCCAGGGATATCCACGATGCGGCGGTAGATCCTCAACCCCGAGACCTCCTCGCCCTCCGCGCCTACAGGGTATATAGGGCCGGGGAACTGAAACCGAAGTGAGGTGGCAAGATAAACCGTGGCGGCGAAGTTGAGGGGCTCACTAGATACCCCGACTATGGCGATCGAGCGAGGGTTGAAGATATGCTCCAGGCTCCGGTTTGTCTTTGCCATAGTCTCAGGCAGGCCTGAAGTACTTGATGTGGTGAACATTCCCATAGCGCCACTCCTTGAAAACCGCTTGAGCATCATGCCGATATGAATCCTGCCAAGATCGACCTAGCCCAAGAGTTGCCTGATGCCAGTGTCCAACCCCGGCTAGCTTGCCGGTTTTAATCTTCTATCGATAGCCTGTAGCTTCCCACACAGCCGTCAGTCTATGACATCTTTCCAAGAAACGCGCAGGGTCCCAAGTAGAATAACTCGGAAATCAACTGCAAGCTCCGGGCACGACAGATGCCTTTGTGTACTCCAGCATAGTATACATGAGCAGATTCCCCTAGTCCACAGTTGGTCATCCTTTATGTGCTAGCAGGAGAAGTTGGAATGCTTCTCAACTGCATTGGTGAGATCACAGAAGAAGGATGGCTCTGGATGGCGAAGATGTAAACGCAATAATCGTTGCGCTTGCGTGTAATTGGCAGTAAAATTGGCACTACAAACCGATGGGAGGGATCACATGCATGAGGTTTTTATGACCGAAGAGCAAAAGAGGCTAAGGGACGAGGTGCGGGACTTCGTTAAGAGCGTCCCGCGACAGCTCCTGACCGATATGGATGCTGACAAGGTCAGGTACCCCAAGGAGTATTTGGTGGAGGCGGGGAGGAGAAACCTGCTCGGGCTGAGGTTCCCACCTAAGTATGGAGGAAGAGGGCTTAAATGGGTGGATGATATGATTGCTCTGGAGGAGATAGGCACTCTGGGAAGCTCCCTGGCGTGCCTTTACAGCCTGGTCATCATTGTCGGCGAGGCCTTGAATCTCTTTGGGACTGAGGCGCAAAAGCAGAAGTATCTCAGGCCCACCTTAGAGGGCAAGCTCTATTGTGCTGAGGCCCTCACCGAGCCTAGGGGAGGTTCGGACTTCTTCGGAGCTACCTCTATAGCAAGGAAGGAAGATGGACACTATGTCCTCAACGGACAGAAGCGCTTCATTGTTGGGGCCGAGGGCGCTGACTATTTCCTGGTGTATGCCGTTACCGATCCCCAGGCTCCAGCGCAAAGCCGGCTCAGCGCTTTCATTGTTGACCGGGATATGGGAGTGGATGTCAAGTATATCTACGGCCTACTGGGGACGCGTGGTGGTGGCACAGGGAGGATAATCTTCCGCGATGTTCGGGTTCCGGAGGAGAACCTGCTGGGGGAGGAGAACGGCGGATCGAAGATCTTTTATCGAATGATGATACCGGAAAGGATTGTAAATGGCCCTCCAGGGGGTGCCAGAGCCATGCTGGAGATAGCCGCCCGGTACGCCGATAAGAGAAAGGCCTTTGGCCAACAGATTAGAAGCTTTGAGGCAGTCAGTTTCAAGGTCGCCGAGAGCATAACCAAGCTGGATGCTGTCGATGCTCTGGTCTATGCGGTGGCAAAGACGCTGGACGATGGAATAGGCACCAGCGGCTACCAGAGGAGGCTAGTATCTGAATTGAAAAGGTTCTCAACCCAGGTGCAGTGGGAGGTGATCAACGACGCCATGCAGATACTGGGCGGCATCGGATATACTAGCGTCTTCCCAGTGGAACGGGCGCTGAGAGACATCAGGCTGCTCTCGATCTGGACCGGCACCAATGAGGTTATGAACCTTATTATCCAGCACGAGTATTATAAAGAGCTCCTGGCTAAAGAGGTTGAGGGCCGGGATGTCGAGTCCGATATCCCCCTTACCGAAGCGGAGGCAATCGAGGAGAAGGTCTATGAGTGAGCCGGCCGGGCATATGCATTTTATTTCTATGAGAATGGTGAACAAGCGACCTGATGCTCAGCCGCGTACTTCCGAAGAAGGCGCTGATAAGTAAGATCGACCTATTTAACCTATGTGAAATTAGATGTCGCTAACCTCAGTCCATGACTGCGGGCCAAGATAGTTGAGACTCCCTCCATAGCGGGCGAAGGGATCGCTGAGCGCGTGTAATGGCTGGCCTCGCATATGAAAACCTCGCGCTTGAGAGATAGAAGCAAAGCGGAAAGGAATGAGCGGTGAAGGTAATAATTGCTGGGGACGGATTGGCAGGTAGTTGTTTGTCTTACCTCTTCAGACAGAAGGGCATAGAGCATGAGATATATGGCAAGGCTCATCACACCAAATGTGGTATCGAACCATGTGGCTTTCAGGTAAGCAGCCGTGATTTTACCCGCATTTGCAGCAAGCTTGACCTGGAGCCAACTGAATATATCCTGAGACGAGAGACCTTTGGTTTCATCGACGGGATCAAGGTCAGTGGCCATGCGTTGGCGATTGACAAAGCAAGGCTTATTGCTGACCTTCTGGGAGATATGGAGGTTAAGCAGGGTCGGCCGAATACCGATAACTGCGACTATATTATCGATGCTACCGGGGTCTCTCGTGCCTACAGCCCGCCAGCGCCAAACGATTTCAAGATCCCGGCCTTCCAGCGCCGAGTGAAGCTCTCCGAAGCGGTATCATTATGGGCCTATTTTAGCCCTGAGGTCGGATATAGCTGGCTTATCCCCCTCACCCCTGACGGTCGGGAGGCGCACCTGGGGGCCGGGGCAATAAGGGGTGGTCGTGAGAGCGCCCAGATTGTAATCGAACGCCTGCTCGATGCCGCGGGGGTCGAGGCTGAGGAGGAGATATGCCACTGTGGCAGCCAGGTCAGGGTTTGTGGCCCTATCCTGCCCTTAAGAAATGGCAGTGTTATTGCCGTAGGGGAAGCGGCTGGTCTGGTCTCCCCGCTCACGGGTGCTGGAAACATCCCCGGTATATTTTCTGCCCTATTTCTCGCCAAGAATTGGGGCGATTTTGACGCCTATGAGAGAGCAATTGTAAACAAGTATGGCTATTTCCATCAGGAGGCGGAAGCACTGAAGAGGCTTATTGAGGGAAAGGTCGTGACCCCATCCAATATCTTAGCTGCCATACGCGTGTTGCGGTTCATCGACGCCCGTATTACTCCAGGGCAGTTTATCAGGATGGTGGGGGATGTGAGACGGCGATTTGCAGCCTCCTCTTGGCCGCGATAGGCCACTGGCAGTGTAGCTCCATCATGCGAGACCATTCCACTTATCAGGTAATCGGGGACCACCTACCATGACCAACAGCTTGGCAAAGTATATTGTCTTAGAGGATCATATAGGGCAGAATCGGGTCAGGCGGTGGCTAGGGGCTCCTCTTCCTTTTCCTTTGAATGAATGGCAAATTGCTTTTCTATCTGCGGCCTGTGGATGCAGTTCATGGTACAGAAGGGGATTAATCTCGCTTTGGCTTCGTTATCAGGAACTCCATAATGAAGAGCACAACCTTGAACCCGATCTAAATCAAAATTATATAGATCCATGAAATGCATGACCGCCACCGAGAACCAATTCCTCCACAGCCGATCCTCCGTCAATGACCGTATCGAAGTGTAACTTGTAGTGAGAAGAAGAGGTAACAGCTTGAGCCAAAGCTTGGGATGGACATATCTTATAAAACCTGTCATGAGCGCCCACACTATTCCAGGCGTGGACTTGTTGAGCTCCAAGGCTCGACGCATTTTGTCATAATATTGTTCATTTTTTATAAAGCGGGGCAAGGGAACCAGTTTGTTTTTCTCACGGATGATAAGGGTTACTGCCCCACAGTGGGGATGAACACACAAATCGTGATGTTTGCGCCCCTTGGTAATAATTCTAGCCAGCGTCTGGTTCATTGGAAGTGAAAAGAAATCGCCTTTCCTGATTTCACCGTCGGTTTGCTCTTCACAAAGTCTCATGACATCTGAGGTGGTTATCCGCATCTCTTTTAACTTGGTTCTGTCTATTCTTCCAGCAAAGCTAACCGGTTGAAAAACGATGTGTTCAATCACGTCGGAATTATCTGCAACATATCTGATTATGTCGCCAACCTGATGGTCGTTGATTCCCTTAGCCAGTGTTGGGACACAAACAACCTTGTTAAAGCCTATCTTTCTAGCGTTCTCTATGACTTGCTGCTTTATTGGCCACAGGTCGCGGCCCCTTGCTTTAATATAGGGTTCAGCGGTAACTCCATCAAATTGCAGATACATAAATACTTTAAGGTCAGCCAATCTCTTAAAATAATCGATGTCCTGTGCAATTCTTATTCCGTTCGTCATGACTAAAATAAAATCATAACCGAGTTCTTTCTCCATTTTTATTATCTCTAGCAGGTCTTCCCTAAGTGTCGGCTCCCCACCGGTGTTCCCCGCCGCTCTAACCCTAATCGGGTAGTTAGCTTCCTGAGCATATTCTAGGATCGCCCTTATCTGCTCAATGCTTGGTTCGTAGACATAATCGTCAGCACCACCCTGAGCGAAACATATTGGGCATTGCAGGTTGCATCTATTGGTGACATCAATGAGGAGCAGACCAGTATGGGTCCTGTGTTCCTGGCATACGCCACAATCATGGGGGCAGCCAAGCCTTGGTTCTGCCGCACTGAGCAACCCAGTTCCATCATCCCTGAACCTGTTAGCTCTTATATACTCCCCGTAATCGCTCCAGTAGACATCCTCAAAGCTTCCATGGTCAGGGCAGGTCTTTCTCATAATCACCTGACCATCGATTTCCCATAGTTCCGCATCCAGAACCCTTACATCTTCCGGACAAACAGACTGTGTTGCTCTGATGAATTTCATATCCGTACGTTGACCCCCGTGTCAATTCTAGGCAGCAAGCCGCCGCGCTACTGTAATAGGGAACCCCCTTTGGCACAGATGACGCCCTTCAAAAAGCCACTTAATATACATTTATAGGGCGCGGTAAGCCGGCCCGAAGGGATGAACGACCCTAAATAATAACAAGAACACAAGCATGTAAGCGATACAAGCTAAAATTATAAAACCCCAGTGGAGAACACCTGTGAGGGCTATCGCCATAAACAGAAGTGGGATGAAGAGATAGTTCATTCCTCCAAACTGCTCGCATTTTCGAGTATTCTTGACCGGGTTCATTATACGAAAAACCACAGTCAATATGGTGAATACCAGAGGCAGGGTTAGCAAAGCAATCGATAGTGCCATATTGAATATCCCCAGATGCCAGAAGATGGGGACTAGGATAAAGGCCCCCAGCCCCATTATTGCTTCTATAGCCACTGCCGTTTTGACCCTTAGTCCTAAGCCAATAGTCTTGAGGTCCCATATACTCTGGCCCTCTTCGAACTGGATGTGACCCCCCATCAAGGCATCGAAGGTTTTTCTGAACTTTGTCAATGTGATTTCCATTCCCAGATTGTGAACAAACCAGAAACCAGCAAAGGCTATTATGAAAACATTTAATGATGGTTCAACACTTAGCCAGCCAACAATAGGTAGAAGCACAATGCCCGTAGCCCAGAAAAATGGAGCAGCGATCGTTTCTTTGAACCTTAAAGGTGGCAGCGAATAGACCAAACCCACCGCCCAGCCCAAAGCTAGCGCTATGATCAACCAGTAGTTAAGGGTGAGCACCAAGAGGGCGATGAGGAGCAAACCGGCTACGATGTTCTGCACTATGAACGCCTTCTTGGCCGTCCCCACATCGAGTTCGCCGGTAAGCAAGGGACTGCTGGGAACAAACATCGGGTCTTCATCCCGATCGGCATAGGTATTGGCGAACTCTGCAATACCCAGCAGAGCGATCACCGTTACAAAGAAGAGAATTAACGGTCCCCATTCCGGGGCTCTGCCATCGAGGGCGAAAACAACGCCGCCAATCCAAAGGGCAACACACCACCAGACCCATTGCGGGAGATTTGCCTTCCAGATGCCTACTAGACTTCGTCGATTCATTTTTCCTTCCCAGACAAGATTGATACTAGGTTTGAATAATATATATCTGGTGTGCCCCTGTCAAGAGCTTCATCCCTTTCTAGGTAATATGAACGATCGAGCTGATAAAAGTGGCAAAGCATATCGCTGGCAGGGATCCGCAAATAAGCAAGAAGGATGTTCGGCTGTTTTTAAGATTTCTAATGGGCTCTCTAAGCCTGAGGGCATAGCCGACCAGTACTGTGGGCAGTACAAAGGATACCAGAAGTATTACCAGTATCGAGTCGAAAACCTCCAAGAGGCCGAAAACCGGGATCAGGATAATCGCACCTGCGATCAGGATCGCCTCGATAATCATTGCGTTTTTCACCTTGAGTCCGAAATCGATGGTCTCAAGGTTGAATACATTGCTCCCCCTGATTAGCCCGGAGTTAAAAGCCTCGGATGTCCTTCTCAGTTTAGTGGTTATGCCCACCCCTGAGCCCCCGACAAATAGGATCAAGGCAAAGGCCCCTATAAAAAGGTCTAATTCTCTTATTACTACCAGCCATCCGACCAATGGAAGGATGGCACAGGAGAGACCAAATTCAAACGCTCCAATGATTTTGCGCCCTTTTAGCCTGAAGGGTGGAAGCGAGTAGACTAAGCCTCCAATCCACCCGGCGATCAAGGCTAGAATCAAGGGATAGTTGCCCGTTACCCAAAGCAAAGAGGCTAAGAGCGGCATGCCGATAATGTTTTCGGCAATGAAGATTTTCCTGGCGGTTCCTATTGTTAAGTCTCCCGAGACCAAGGGGTTGCTCGGCCGGTAAACTCGATCATCGAACCTGTCTGAGTAAATGTCGGCGAATTCCGTTATACATATAATAAAAGCGGCAACCAAAAGTGCATAGATGATGGTGCCCCATTGGCCACCGGTGGCTGGAAACCCACCCAGTCCCCAGAAAATCAGACCAAACCACAGCAAGAATAAGGGACCAACCCAGTGGAGATAATTGGCTCTAAAGACTAGGCTAACAAGGAATCTCATTCTATGTTGTTTGACGGGCGCTTCTTTTTTCGCCTCCTTAGGCTCAACTTGCGCCGCTTTGCATTCGGTTTAGGTCTCTCCACTGCCTCCTGTGGCCCTTCTTTAGCCTTCTTCCGCCTCTTTAATCCCAACCTCCGCCGCTTTGCTCTCGGTTTGGGTCTCTGCTCTCGTTCCTGCTTCCTCTTCGCTCTCCACATCACTATGCGGAAGGCAGTTGTCAAGAACCTTGTCTGGAAGCGGTGGAATGTGTGCTGGTTCAGCCTTACCAGCACTGCCATTATGGCCAGCCCCAGAGCAACACCGTTGATGAGAAGCGCAAGTGAGAGTAGGGGAACAACGAGCAGAGCCAGTAACAAGAATGCCCAATGTGAAGTCAGATAGAAGAGAAAGATCCAAAGATCCAGCAGTGCGCCATTGATGGTTATTAGGATGAGCATGAAGAGGAAGAAGGGCGCACCGTTAACGGGATTCATAAGCCACTCGGTGATGCTGCGGAAGAAGGGGAAGATTATTCGCCAGATATAGAGAAAAAGGGCTATTAGCACAAATAAAAGGAGGGCAACTATAATCCCAGCCAGCAGCGCCACAGCCACTATAAGAAGCAAATCAAGCAGCAGAATCAGGATGTCGAGCTGGCCCCGCTCGTCTCTAAGAAATTTATGGATCAAGCAGATCCCTCACCTCGATACAGATTGCCATAATCTTGCTCAGCAAATCCCCGATTACCCCCCTATCAGTATCTATTCCATGAGCGTCAATCAAAGCATTAACCCCCTGCACACTATATATTGTTGGTCACCACAGGTCAACCATAGCCCCCTGAATATGGACCAAACATCCTGTTCGCGCTGGCCAAAGGGTAAGATTGCCCTAAACGTGGTTCTAGAACGTATCTTATAGTAGTAGGTCGTTCTTGGGCGAGTTCTTTTAAGGCTATGTGCTGGTTGACAACGAGGGTGAGGTCGTTCTCTGTGAGATCGAAATGGGCGCAGTCAATTGCCAAGTTGACCGCTGTGTCGCTATCAACATCGGCGCCCAGAACGGTAAGAACAATCCTTTGGGTTACCTTGACTCTCCCCATTTTCGGACTAACACTAGTTTACCATAGGTGTCAAGACCTAAATGAGGAGAGGTTGTCACTACTACGGGACTGAAGCTAGCAACGACGACGTAAAATCAATAACCCAGCTAGCCAAACTGCCTAGCTGGGTTAGCATCGAGACCGCCGAGCTTATGCCATTAATGAAGGACCAACAGCAGCCACCAGTTGTTTGGGATAGTGGGCAATTGGATTACCTTGACTCTTCCCATTCTCGGACTAACATCAGTTTACCGTAGTTCTTAAGCCCTGAACAGAACCAGGTGCCATTACTTGAGGGGTTATGCCTGCAACGAGGACAGGAAGTCAACAACCTGGCTGGCTAGACCGGCTAGCTGGGCCAATATCGTCATTGCCGCGCTTATCCCGTCAATTAGGGTCTGACCAGCTGCCAACAGCTCATCAAACTGGTCAGTAATGTTGCCAAGAAGCCCTATAAAATCGCCCATCTCAACCTCCAGTGCCTATTTTACTTATATTAATACTATATTATGTAATATACGACAATATAATAACATATTATGTCAAGCCATGTCAACACTCTATTGATTCAATATCGAATCATTCCTAATAAGGATGGGATGGTAATAGCCAATTTATCTACCGCTTCTGGCAGCTGTGTTTGGCGATGCTTCTGATCGCTCCAGCTAGAAGGAAACAGCTACTACCGTTTCGCGGTTGGTTCACGGTTTGCCAATCTTGGCAATGGGCAAATCGCAACAATCATATGCGAGGTAAGATAAGTATAGGCACCACCGTACAGTAGCGCTGTAATCCTGCATAACACAGTTGTATACATTGGCCACGCCCCGACTCTATGCGAGCCATCCGTATATGTGGAAAGGTATTTATGTCTTAAACTGTCCTAATCTATCATGCATAGGTATTATTAATCCCAAAATATCAATCAGCATACCTGTCCAATACGGGTTTCTCTGTTGTCAAGACTTGTTTAAGTATCGACGGCATTGACACCGCCAATTATTTATGGTAAACTAATTTCGCTTAAACTTGGCCTTAGGTCAATCTTCAAAGGATGTGGAAAATGGCTGCCTCAAAGTTCAAGCGAAAAAGCGTAGTGGTTGCTCTAAGTGCTTCAATTCTTTTTCTAGCGGCAATGTTTGTGCTGGCAGCCACCATTCCAACCCCTACAGTAGTTGCAGCTCCAAGCCCCCCCTATACATATAACCCCAGTTCAACTAGCCTGTCTGTTCCGGCTGGGGATTCAACTTCGTTCGATTTAACTGTTGGGCTATCTTTCGAGCCAGAGCCAGGATGGTCGGTTGAGACGGTGGTGGAGGCGGTGACTCAAGGTCCTTTTACCTTTGACTTCAATCCATCATCCTTTATCCTGGACCAGGGCAACACATCAGAAGTCGTTCATGTTACGGTGACAGCACTGGAGGGGGCCGCTGACGGGTCCTACGTCATAAAAGCAAAGCAAGTTACTACATCAGGACCACCGGGTGTAGGCCGAGGAGCAGGATGCCAGGTGACTATAACAGTCTTAGGGGCACCAACCCCCACTCCAAGCCCCACGCCGACTGTGACCTCCACGCCCATTCCAACCGCCACCCCACCCCCTACGACTACACCTATTGCAACGCCACCGCCGGGAGAAGAAGATGATGGTGCGTGCTTCATCGCTACCGCGGCCTATGGCACACCGATGGCAGAGGAGATACAGGTGCTGCGCCAGTTCAGAGATGAATACCTAGTCACCAACCCGGCGGGACAACTACTTGTTTCCCCGTACTATAATAGCAGCCCATCGGTGGCCGAGTTTATCAATGACTACCCTGCCCTGAAGCCGGTGGTGAGAGCCGGGCTATTGCCTGCCGTGGCCCTTAGTTCAGTGACGGTCAACACAACATTGGCCCAGAAGATGGCTATAGTGGGTGGTTTGTTGTTACTCTCCCTAGCGCTAGCCGTGGGCTTGACAAAACGGGCTCGCGGTGTCAATATGTAGAATGCTGTTCTCCCCGGATCGAGAAACAGGAGGTAGGAAATGAAAAGGATTCTGCTTGTGATTCTGGCGGCGATCGTTCTTGTTGCCCCAGTCTTCACAGTCCTTCTGGCATCACCCACACCGGTGAGCGCCGGCGGCTTCGTGGCGAACCAGGGGTTTGAAAGTGCCCTCGCCACCAACTGGACCGCTACAAATGCTCAGCGAACAAATACTGGCCCTGTGCATACTGGCTCATATGCGGCACAGATAACCGCTTCAGGTGGCACACTCGAACAGGTGATTTCGGATATTATTCCCCTCGGAAGGTACCAGTGTTGGGGGTGGATCTATGCCACCGCAAATGCCACTGGGAAAATTGAGCTGACCTTCTTAGATGCGAATGGAGACCCAGTAGGCTCAGGAAAGGTTTTATCGGCAAATAATACCGCTGGTTGGGAGATGCAAACAATAGATATGCGCGCTCCTGTGGAAGCACAAAAACTTCGAATTCGTCTAGTCGAAGCAGGTTGGGTTAGCAGTGAGGATGTGTACTTTGACGATATCGGTGTGAGCCTCCCCGCCGGCGGGTGTTTCATCGCTACTGCGGCTTATGGGACATCGATGGCAGAGGAGATTGATGTGCTGCGCCAGTTCCGAGACGAATACCTCCTGACTAACCCGGCGGGAAAACTGCTTGTATCCCTGTACTATACAGCCAGTCCACCGCTAGCAGATCTCATCAGCAAACATGAAGGACTCAGGGCTGTTACCCGGATGGCTTTAGCGCCTATTATCTGGTTCTGCTCCAGAATCACCGCCCAGTTCAGTCCCTGAACGTCAAGCCGTCTCATGGCTTTTTCTGAATTGGGGCCTAATCTATTATTGGCCTTCTTCTGATAGTCCTTCTTCAGTATCGCCCTCTTCTGCCTCGGTTTCTTCTGTGTCGGCCTCTTCTGTCTCTACTTCTTCCAGTAGGGCTCTTAGGGTTTGGCGGGTATTCCGTTCGATATCTATACTTACATAGATGAACTGGGAGATAGCGTAGAGCAATATGAAAGTGAGGAAGCCCGATATAATGCCCCCCGCAATCCCCAGCACGATATATATTACACTTCCATCAGCCTCAGGGAGGGCGGATAGCATGACGCCGGATACAAGGCATGTGATAAAGGTGAGTATCCCCAGAATCCAGGCTAGCGCTCCAAAGAGACGCCCGATAGCAAGGAAATTACTATACTTCATTTTCATCCCCCTCAGCGTTTGGCAACGACTTGTGCAAGGGTAGCACTTGTAGGTCGTGATTGTCAAGTTTGTGGCTCTCAACAATTGGCTGTATCCGATTTAATCGCCATATTCAAATCTTTGACAAACGGCCCTCTTGATGGTAAGATTATCACCTGCTAAACCTCCAGAGAAAGTGAGGTCTATCGCCCGAGCGTTACTATAGTTGAGAAGGGGTGGGGTGTGAAGGGTGTTAGGTAGAGTTAGTTCCCCTGATAACGTCAAGAATCATACATATGTGGAACTGGAGCAGGTAGCAGCTGATATTCGGCAGGATGCGATTACCACGGTCTTGGCAAACGGATGCCATCCTGCTTCTAACATAGGTACTGTTAAAGTGACCATAGCATTACATCGAGTCTTTGCAAACTATGAGGACAAGATAACGAGGGGTGTGGGCCACCAGGTCTATGCCCGCGAACCGCTAACCGGCCACAAAGAAGAATTTACCACCGCCCAGCAGTATAGCGACCTATCACGGTTTCCCCAACGCATGGAGAGCGCCCACTATGTTTTTGACACTGTGTATGCCGGCACTATCGTGTCTGACGCTCTGGGAATGGCCATTGCACGGGATTTGGCCGGGGAGTGGCAATATGCGGTGGCAGATATCGACGATAGCACACTGGGCGCGGGCATGGCTTTTAAAGCTCTCAATTCAGCTGACGGCCTGGGCAGGAAGTTGCCAGTAGTTCCCAACGACAAAGTGCCAAGCGTTTGGGTTCAGAACTTACTCTGGGCCAGGCACTATGGGGCGAAGAGAGAGGAAACATCGAGCAGTGAAAGGCGATCAAGAGTGTGAGGTTGCCCTTAGCCTTCGAGCGGTATCGCTGCGAAATCGATGCCGAGTTAAGATCGGTTCTAGCCGGGCGTGAGTCGCCGCTTTATGAGATGATGCGATACCACCTCGGCTGGGTGGATGAGCACGGACATCCCGTCCAAGGCTCTGTGGGAAAGTGCTTGCGCCCAACCCTCTTACTGCTTGCCTGTGAGGCCGTAGGAGGAGCCTGGCACAAGGCTTTGCCAGCGGCAACAGCTGTTGAACTGGTGCACAACTTCTCCTTGATACACGACGATATCCAGGACGACGACAGAGAAAGGCGCCACCGACCGACGGTTTGGAGTATCTGGGGAAAGCCTCAGGCAATAAACGCTGGAGACAGTATGCATACTCTTGCAGACATTGCCTTGTTGCGCTTGGGAGACCAGTGCGTGGCTCTTGAAAAGCAGCAGCGTGCTCACCACATCATGAGCGAGGCCTGTCTCAGGCTTGTCGAGGGCCAGTATTACGACATTAGCTATGAAAACCGCCTCGACATCGGAGTAGATGATTATTTGAAAATGATCGAAATGAAATCAGCGGCCCTCATTGCCTGCTCGCTGGAGTTGGGTGCCTTGCTGGGTAGCGATGACGAAGATGTGATAAGAGGCCTTTTTGCCTGCGGCAGGGTGTTGGGGCTCGCCTTCCAGATAAGGGATGACTTCCTCGGGATATGGGGTACCCAGAAGAAGACGGGTAAGCCCTCGGGAAGTGATATTCGCCGTAAGAAAAAGTCTCTCCCTATAGTATACGCCATGGAGAAAGCTAGGGGCACAGCGAAAAGAGAACTGCTAAATATCTACCAAAAGGACGTAATTGAAGGCCAGGACGTGGATGCTGTTCAGGGGATTCTGGACGCCCTCAAGGCCAAGTCCTACATAGAGGAGGAAGCGCACAAGTATCTTAAAAGATCGCTAGAGGAGATACGAGGGATACCACTTGTGCCGTCAGCGGCGCTTGAGCTTGAGGAGATGGCTCGCTTTCTTGTGGAGCGTGACTTTTGATGGTTAGCTTCAAAGAGGATATCCCTTGGCCTAGCGATACCGCTCATTACGGATGGCTACGTTGATGCAGAATTGGATGTGCTACAAGTATGTAGAGCCATCAAGCTGAGTTTGCCGCGCGGCGGTGAGTATGGCAAAAATAGTCAAGAAAGCTACCGAACTGGGTTTTTGCCCTGGCGTGAAAAGGGCGATCGAGACCACTGAAAAGGCTGCTCAAAGCTTCCCTGTTTCCACACTGGGAAGGCTGGTGCACAGCGATGCCGTGGTCAGGGAGCTTGAGTCTATGGGCATAAAGGTGGTATACAGCCTTGATGACGCCCAAGGTATGGTCGCCATCAGCGCTCACGGTGCCCCGTCTCAAGTTTACGATGAGCTTAAGCACAAGGGACTCAAGTTTATCGACACCACCTGCCCTATTGTTAGGAAAGCCCAGCAGAGGGCGTTACAGCTTGCTAACGAAGGCTACTTTGTTTTGGTCTACGGTGACCCTAATCATACCGAGGTAAAAGGGCTACTGGACCGGGCTGGGCCTAACTCAAAGGCTGGTCTTTCTGTCTCCAGTGTCTTTAGGGGAAAGCTGCCTAAACGCCTGGCCATAATATCTCAGACTACAAGACTCCCGCATGAGCTTCAATCGTTCCTTAGCGAGCTTTTGACTGCTCTGAATAGCTTGCAGGATATGAGAATAGCAGTAACCCTTTGCCCACACGTAGTAAGGCGGGCACGTGAGGCGGTCTCGCTGGCTACAAGCACTGACTTAGTGGTCGTTGTTGGTGACCCTCAAAGCTCCAACAGCAACCGACTTGTGGAGAGGTGTAACCAGTTCGGCCGTGCAAAGCTGGTTTGGTCCGCCCACATGATCGAACGCGAATGGGAGGAACTCAGAGTCGCCGAGACGGTAGGTGTGACCTCAGGGACTTCAAGCCCTTACTGGCTTATAGATGAAGTGGTAGCTGCTATTGAAAGGCTCGGCTAGCCTGTACTCTATCCTTGGTTGCTAAGCTATCGGAATGTTAATGCACGTGAACTTCATGGTAATTGGGACTGCCCCGGTAGACATCCGGCGACACAAAGAGGCGATGTGCCACCAATAGCCAGAACGAGTACGAGGGGTTGTTTTTTCAAGCTGTGCTGGTTTATAATTACCACAACCTGTTATAAAAGGAGAATCCAATGACAGCTTATGCCTTTTTCAATGGAAAGTTCGTCCCCCTCTCTGAGGCCAAGATCGGGATAATGACCCACGCCTTCAACTACGGCACCGCCTGCTTCGAGGGAATTCGTGGTAACTGGAGCGAGGAGGAGGAACAGATGTATCTCTTCCGTGTCCCAGACCACTACGAAAGGATGTTCAAGAGCTGCCGCGTGATCAAGATCGAAATCCCTTACACCGTCGATGAGCTCACCAGGCTTACCGTAGAGCTGGCGAGAAAATGTGCCTATCGAGAGGACATATACATACGCCCCTTGGCCTATAAAAGCTCCCAAGAGGTGGGGGTCAGGCTTCACAACCTGGAGGATGGCTTCCTTCTGTTTGCCACCCCCTTCGGTCCGTACCTCGACATAACCAAGGGGGCAAAATGCTGCGTCTCCTCCTGGCGACGCATCGACGACAATATGATCCCACCACGGGCCAAAATCACCGGGCTATATGTAAACAGCGCTGTTGCCAAAACGGAGGCCTTTGAGAGTGGCTTTGATGAGGCTATACTTCTCACCCAGGATGGGCATGTCTCGGAGGGGAGTGGGGAGAATATCTTCTTGGTGATCGATGAAAAGCTAGTTACGCCACCAAATTCCGATAACATACTTATCGGGATTACCCGCGATACCGTAATTAAGCTTGCCAAGCAGGAGCTGGGCATAGACACCATTGAGAGGTCCATCGTCCGCAGTGAGCTTTACACCGCCGATGAATGCTTCCTTACCGGCACCGCTGCCCATGTCACCCCAGTCACTGAGATCGACCACCGCAGGGTGGGTAGCGGACAGGTGGGGGAGATAACCAAAAGGTTGCAGGACCTATACTTCGATGTGATACTGGGCAGAAATAAAAAATACCTTGACTGGTGCACCCCGGCCTATAAGCTGGCTAAGGCATAAATTGGGCTCAAAACAATGCTCTAGGCCTCCATCTTTGTAATTATCCTTAGTTACCTCCTGGGTGCTATCCCATCAGCATATATCGCCGGGCGCCTGATGAGGGGATGGTAAAAAAGCTTAGCATCAAAAGGGAAACGATGCCAAACTCTTCAATCCGATCGATTGCCTGGGGAACTTGCTTGTGCTGAAGCTGGCCTTGGAGTATTTCCTCTTCATCTTTGTCGCCTCTTTGGGGGTTTTGCAGATAACAGCCGCGTATGTCAGGCTAGGGGGACTGTCCTTCTTCACCAGGCCTACTTGGGGATATATCTTCGGCTCCCTAGCGGTGGTGGGTGCATTCATCGGGTTCTACATTGTGACCAATCCCTACCCTGAGATCGCCTACGCTATAACATTCGGCGATATCTTTCGCTATGGCTGGTCTAACCCCAAAGACCCAGGCATTGGGCTTATCATGGGGGAGGGCGAATGTGTCGTTTTCTTCTTCGTCGCCATAGCGTGCGCCCTTCCGATCAGCATGCTGGTCTCCTCCCTAGTGAGACGCCGAATCTCCCCAGGAACCCCTGAGGAAAAGAATGGAGAGACCCTAAAAGGGCTGGCGGCTCTTAGAGAGACGACCTTATTTCAAGCTATCAGCCACAGCCTTCGGAAGGGGAAGGTGAAAGAATAATCATGTCTGCAATTATCTCCGCGGACGAAACGGTTTTCTTTTGGATAAATGGATTTGTGGGTAAAGTGCCCATCTTGGATCGACTGATGATCCTGGTTGGCGATGATTACTTGATATTCACGATTATGGCCCTTATCCTGCTCAGCCTTTGGGTCGGCTTCCGTAGCACTGCCCAGAGGGAGCTCAACCAGAAGGCAGTTATCTGCGCTGCGGTGGGGGTGGGGTTTACCTGCCTAGCCATACTTTTTTTCAATGAGTATGGCCCCCCTCGGCTTCGACCCACAGATGCCTATCCGGGTCTGGTCAACCTTCTTACCTACGAGCGAACCGACCTATCCTTCCCTAGTGAACCGGCAGCGGTTGCCTTTACATTCGCCACTGGGGTCTGGCTCGTTAAACGGGGTAGACTAGGGATCGTTATGTTTCTCATGGCCGCCCTTCTCGCCTTCGCTCGGGTTTACGTCGGGGTGCACTACCCATTGGATGTAATAGGAGGAGCAGCTATCGGCATCGTGGCCAGCCTTGCTGCGCTTGGCTTTCTCCGCCTCATGGAGCCCGTGTCCGCATGGATTCTCAAGGGGATGAGGAGAATCTATCTGGCCTAGTTTTTTCGTTTTTCGCCCTATAGGCTTCTCTTTAGTCAGCCCTGCTTTGCTGTCGAAGCGATTGAGTGAGAGTAGGCCAAAGGGCGAAAAAGGCGCCTATTTAACAAGCGCTGCATAAATGGTACAATAGATTTGGTATTTCTAGAAGGACTGCAGGAGGAAAATGGGCACGATTATCGAGGTGGAGCACCTGGTCAAGAAATTTGGCGACCTGATCGCAGTGGACGATGTCAGCCTCAAGGTAGAGGAGGGCGAGATCTTCGGCTTCCTCGGCCCCAACGGAGCGGGGAAGACAACCACCATCAACATCCTTTGCACCCTGATGAAACCGACTTCGGGAAGGGCGCTGCTTAACGGCTTCGATGTGGTGCGCCAGCCAAACCAGGTCAGGAGATCCCTCGGCCTAGTGTTCCAGGACCCCAGCCTCGATATCAAGCTCAGCGCTTTACAGAACCTCGAGTTCCACAGCGGAGTCTATAACATCCCGCGGTCGGTGAGCCGGAAGCGCATCGAGGAGGTGCTGAAGATAGTGGACCTCTGGGACCGGCGCAATGGTGTGGTGCAGAACTTCTCCGGGGGCATGAGGCGCCGCCTTGAGATAGGCCGCGGCCTCCTGCACTACCCCAAGGTCCTCTTTCTTGACGAGCCTACCCTGGGCCTCGACCCGCAGACCCGCTTTCACATCTGGCAGTATATCCTCGAGCTACGAAAGCGGGAGAACATCACTGTCTTCCTCACCACCCATTACATGGATGAGGCCACGGTTGCCGACCGCATCGCCATTATCGACAACGGCAAGATCATCGCCCTGGATACCCCGGATGCCCTGAAGAGGATGGTTGGCGGTGACATAGTCACCCTGAAGGCGGAGAACGCCGAGGCGGCGGTGGCGGAGATTCGCGAAAATTACAACATCGAGGCCCAGCGCGATAGCGAAGGGATCTTTTTTGAGGTCCAGAACGGAGAAGAGTTCATCCCTATGCTGGCAAATAACTTCAAGAGCGGGCTGCAGAGCATCAGCGTGCGCCGCCCTACTCTGGATGACGTGTTTATGAAGCTCACCGGGCATGAAATCCGCGACGAAGCAGGAGGAGTGGCGGTTATGAAGAAGCAGTGGGCGATGCGCTCGGCCAGGGGTGGTGGTGGTAGGTTCCATTGAATAATCTGAGGGGCGTATATATCATCTGGTATCGCGACCTGCTTCGCTTCTGGCGGGACCGGGCCAGACTGATAACCAGCTTCGCTATGCCCTTTCTCTTCCTGGTCATCTTCGGCACCGGGATCGCCTCGAGCGTGTTTGGAGGGGTCGGAGACGGGGGCTTCGATTACATCAAGTTCATGTACCCCGGAATCATCGGCATGGTGGTGCTCTTCACCTCCATTATGACAGGGGTCTCTGTGGTCTGGGACCGGGAATTTGGATTCCTCAAGGAGGTGCTGGTCGCACCGATCAGCCGGACCTCCGTAGCTATGGGCAAGGCCCTGGGGGGCGCGACCATCGCCACAATTCAGGGCATCTTTATGCTCGTTTTCATCCCCTTCGCCCATGTGAGCCTGTCGGTGGGCGGGGCTTTCCTGCTTATCGCGCTGATGTTTATATTCGCCTTATCCCTTACTTCTATGGGGCTACTCATCGCCTCCCGGATAAAGAGCATGGAGGCCTTCCAGGTAGTGGTGCAGATGATTCTGTTCCCCCTGTTCTTTGTTTCCACAGCGATGTTTCCCACCCAGTTCCTGCCTTCATGGCTGGGCACCGCGGTAAAGTTCAACCCCGTCTCATATGGGATCGATGCCTTACGCCAGGTGGTTCTGGGGGCGCAGGAGTCAGCCTTGTTCGGGATAAACCTCTTCGGTTATACCACATCCATCGCCGCCGACATAGGGCTGGTCGCCCTGTTTGGCCTCATCATGGGCACCCTTGCGGTAAGGTCCTTCCACACCACGGAATAATTCCGTTTTTGTCAAACTTATCGCGGTGACAGGTCGAAAGGCTTTTCTGCTTTCTTAACCGCTCACTAGCAAGCCCTTCTTGAACTGGGTGCTGAGACAGGTCGCTTATCGGCCCTGCACCAGGGAGAGGAACTCGGAGCGTGTAGCCGCCTTAGTTCGGAATAGCCCCCTTGTAGCCGAGGTGACGATGTTTGCCCCCGGTTTTTTCACACCGCGAATGGTCATGCACATGTGCTCCGCCTGGATCACCACCGCCACCCCATCCGGATCGAGCGCTTCAACAATGGTCTCAGCGATCTGGGTGGTGAGCCGCTCCTGAATCTGGGGGCGCTTTGACAGTATCTCCACAACTCGCGCCAGCTTTGAGGCCCCGACGACGCGCCCCTTGGGGATATATCCGATGTGAACTATCCCGTAGAAAGGGAGAAGGTGATGTTCACACATGGAGTAGAAGGGTATATCCTTGAGAATCACCATCTCGTGGTGCCCCTCCTCAAAGCCTACTACGAGTTCCTCCCGAGGGTCGGCGCTGATCCCCATGAAAAGCTCAGCATACATCTCGGCGATGCGCCCCGGTGTACCCACCAAGCCCTCCCTCTTTGGGTCTTCACCGATGGCTTCGATTATGGAGAGCACTGCCTGCTCAATTCTTCGCTCGTCGACCAATAGCCCTCCTTTCAGCGTTTCCCATAGACCTTTCGGTCGAGATGTCGGATGATATCCTTTGCCGGAATAGTATAAAGCTCGGCCCCGAGGTAAAGGGCGGGGGAGACACGCTTCAGATCGAGCACCTGCTCCCCGGTAAACAGATCCTCATCGAAATGGGAGGCCAGTATCTCGCCAACAACCCACACATGGTCGCCGTAGACTTTATGGTCCACTAGCTTGCATTCGTAGGCGGCATAGGCATCCTTCAAGATGGGCACCGAGGTCTTCAGCGGCTTCTCCTCGGCAATGCCAAACCTCTGAAACTTGTCTACCTCCCGTCCAGAGATACCGCCCACCGAGGCAATGAGCTCTGCCTTGTCCATGGGCATAAAGTTAACCCCAAACTCTTTAGCCTCCAGGATCAACTCATAGGTGAACCTCTTAGGTGAGATGGAGATCCCATAGAGGGGAGGATCAAAGGAAATGGATGAGTGCCATGCCACCGCCATAGCATTGTCCTGTCCCCTGGTATGAACAGTAACTATGGTGGCCACCCTTGGGTAATGGTGATAAAACTGTCCTACGCCCTCCGTGCTCACTTTAGCCACAGCCCCCTCCTTTTTTCGAACTATGCGCCGCCAACAGGTCACTAGGCTCTTCCGCTTCTTTCAAACTATAGGCCGTTCCAGGTCAGAAGGCTTTTCTGTTGTCCTAACTCCTTATCTGGCACACGTTTTTAGCTCTCATACGGCGACGGTCAAAGCAGCAGGGAGCACCCAAAAGCTGGCTGGCGCCTGCCCAACAAGCTCGCCATCCACTTGAAGTAGCATCGTCTCCACCGACTCCACCTCGACGCTCTTCGTCCGGCTCATCTTGACCTTGGGGTGGGTGATATGGGTTCCCCTATAGAGCCGGGGAAAGTTCCAGAGCAGTCGCATCTTGCCCATATCTCCTATAATCACCACATCGAGAAAACCGTCGCCGGGGTCGGCATTTGGAGTGAACTTCATCCCCCCGCCGGCGTAGCGGCCATTGTTAACCATGATAAGGAGGTCGCGTTCCTCCTCCTTGTCGCCATCGATAACCACGGCTACATTCTTGCCATTATAGGTGATGAATGTGAATAGAAAGCCCATTACAAAGGGAATAGTGCCCCCCATGGCCTTGAACCGCCTCGTCCGTTCGACCACAGCGGCATCAAAGCCCAGGCCTGCGGTATTTATATAGAACCGCCGCACCCTCTGATTATCGCTCACATACTCCACAGCGCCTAGGTCGATTGTGAGCCCTTTCAAGTCGGAAAAGAGACGGCAGACCTTAGTGTAGTCTCGGGGGATGCCTAAAGTGCGAACACAGTCACCGCCCGTCCCGGTGCTGATGATGCCCAGGGTCGCCCTCCCCTTGCCCTCCTCATCGACCAGGCCATTTACCACCTCGTTCACCGTGCCATCGCCTCCCACCGCAACCACAAGCTCATAACCTTTCTCAACTGCCTCCCTGGCAAGCTCGGTGCCGTGCCCCACCCCCTCGGTGAAATCATGGTCGAAGGAGATACCGGTCTCCGTAAGCAGCTCGTTGATATGTGGCCAAATCTTCTCGGTGCGCCCGCCCCTGGCAAGAGGATTTATGATTACCTTGGCATAAGACATCACTCTAACCCTCCAAGCCCAATGCTCGCTCAACTGCGGCGATCCGCGGAGGAAGCTCAACAGGAGGCTGGGCACATTCGATCGCCGTTTCCGGGTCCTTGAGCCCTGCGCCAGTGATGATGCAGACCACTTTTTTGTCCTTCAGGCTGATACCCTGTCCCACCACCTTCAACAGACCGGCCGCAGAGGCCGCCGACGCCGGCTCGCCGAAGATGCCCTCCGCAGTGGCCAAAAGCCGATAGGCAGACATGATCTGGTCATCGGTGACCGAGTCGATAATGCCCCCAGACTCGTTACTGGCAGCGACGGCCCTCTGCCAGCTTGCCGGGTTGCCGATTCTGATCGCCGAGGCCACTGTCCTCGGCTCCTCAATAACGCGGCCCTCTACAATGGGAGCCGCCCCCTCAGCCTCAAATCCCATCATCCTCGGCTTCCCCCTTGACCGACCCGCCTGATGATACTCCACAAACCCCTTCCAGTAGGCGGTGATGTTGCCGGCATTGCCCACGGGGATGAATAGGTAGTCTGGGGCGTCGCCCAGCGCATCCACGATCTCAAAGGCGGCGGTCTTCTGCCCCTCGATTCGATTCGGGTTAAGAGAATTGACCAGGGTGATGGGGTGCTTCTGGGTTAGGGTGCGCACAATTTGCAGGGCCTGGTCGAAGTTGCCATCGATGGCGATGATCCGGGCCCCATAGATAAGGGCCTGGGCCAGCTTCCCCTGGGCGATGCCCGCCTTGGGCACGATGACAATGGTCTGGAGTCCGAAGCGCGCCCCAAAGGCGGCTGCCGAGGCGCTGGTGTTGCCGGTGGAGGCGCATATAATGGCCTTGCTCCCATCCTCCACCGCCTTGGCCACAGCGACCACCATCCCCCGGTCCTTGAAGGAGCCGGTGGGGTTGCACCCCTCCAGCTTGAAGTACAGCTCGCAGCCGATGTCCCTCTCGATCTGCCGCGAGCGAAGCAGAGGGGTATCCCCCTCCCCCAGGGTGATCATCGGGGTCTGGGGGGTGATGGGTAGGAATTTTTCGTATCTCTCTAAAACGCCCTTTTTCATTTGTAACTTCTATCGCCTAGTTCTGCCAGTTTGCGAGACCATCAGTCCTCCACGCGGACTAAGTTCGAGACCTCGCTCACCATCTCCTTACTCGATGAGGTTCTGGCCAAGGCAGCGCCGGATCACACTCACTGCGCGCCGCTCGGCATCCCGCAGTTCCGGTGAAGCGAATGCCACCCGCCATTCGCACCATAATTCATCGCTTACCATGAGAAGATTGCAGACGTCCACCCCTCGAAACCGACCGAGGGCATACATGGCGGATGTCTCCATGTCCACACCTAGAACCCCCTGTTGGCGGTAGGCATCGATCTTGCTCACCAGCTCCCGATAGGGGGCATCGGTTGTCCACAGTGGACCACACAGCAGCTTCACCTTCTCCGCCCGACAGCAGTTCTGGATCACCTCAGCTAGTCGCTGGCTGGGGCCGATAGCATCGCCACCCGGATAGTGGGCCGACGTTCCCTCCTCACAGATGCAAGAGGTAGGCATGAGGAACGTCCCCACCGGAGCCGACGGCTGGAGGCTTCCGGCATATCCTAGCGCAATGAAAACGCGGGCACCGCAGGCAATCATCTCCTCCATAACCATGACCGTGGCTGGCGCCCCTGGCAGCACGCAGGCGAAGGATACGTGTTGTCCGGCCTCTTCGCCGTTATAGAGAGGGTACTGCTTCCCATACCGCCAGTGCTCTGAGCGTTGAGCACCGGTGGCCTGCGCCAGGGTGCGGACGATTATCGGGTTCCAAGAAAGCACCACCACCGGCGCCACTCCCAAATCAGCTACTGTTATCCCTTGTTGAGAGGTAATATAGGAAATAACCATGCGGGCATCGAAGCGTTCATCCATAATGCCCATCCCTTGTGAGCCTTTCATTGGCTGTTATATGACCAAACCGAAAGCGAGGCAACTGAGCGATAGCGACCGCAAAGTTCCGAACCCCGCTCATAGACTAATCTTTCCCCCCCTCCAATGCCCTTCTAAGATTCTCCCCTTCTTCTTTCATATGTTGTTCTGTAGCCTCAATTTTATTTTTATGTTTTTTATGTAGTTTTTTAAATAGCCAACGAGGGAGTCTAAGACTACCCATGGCA
>Ga0114930_10000098_pt1 | contig 91262 bp, 96 predicted proteins | sample AnhtaG_FD_87300 | JGI IMG/M metagenome (GOLD analysis project Ga0114930, IMG submission 87300) | Deep subsurface microbial communities from Anholt, Denmark to uncover new lineages of life (NeLLi) - Anholt_01485 metaG | ecosystem: Environmental > Aquatic > Marine > Oceanic > Sediment | place...
CGCATCCTCTGCTGCTTGACAATGCCTAGCTCCCGTCTGAGGCTGTGCGCTGCATTCACCTGTCAGTGCGAGCGCATACGTGCAGCAGTACGCATCCGGTGCGCACAGGATGCAACACTGCATGGGACGACCCTTCGCACCGCTTTGCACGCCGTTCGCGCATCGCTCGCGTAGTCGTTCACGCACCGCCATACGCATCTGCTTCGCGCCGCGAGTGACACGTCTGCGCACCCCGGTACGTACGTCCTGCTCACGTCGTTCGCACGCGATGCTTCAGGGCCTGAACAGAAGGTTTACGCCGTGGCGGAAACCCCTGCGCAAAACGTTTACGCCGGGCGACAAAAAGCGCACGGAAAACACGGTATTGCAGGATAGGCTAGCGCCGGTTTTGGGCACCCGACCACAACCGATGACACCGGAGGTACGACGTAGTCGTACGGGAAATGTCCCGAGATATACTTCCTCCATGAAGCTCGCCCCCCACGACCTCGATACAATCAGTGCCGTCACGTTGCAGCACTACGACGCGCACGCGGAAGATTTCCGCGACGGCACGTCCTACCACGACGTCACGCAGAACATCGCGGCGCTGCTGCGCCATATCGAAGTCAAGCCTCCTCTTACGATCCTGGATTTCGGCTGCGGGCCGGGGCGCGATCTCAAGGCCTTCACTACACTCGGCCATTGCGCGGTCGGCCTCGATGGCGCAGGGCGCTTCGCTGCAATGGCGCGTGACGCGACTGGCTTCGACGTCTGGCAGCAGGACTTCCTGCATCTCGATTTGCCGGCCTCGCACTTTGACGGCATTTTCGCCAACGCCACGCTGTTCCATGTCCCGAGTCAGGCATTACCGCGCGTGTTACGACAATTGCACACGACACTGAAGCCCGGCGGCGTGCTTTTCAGCTCCAACCCGCGCGGCACGAATCAAGAAGGGTGGAGCCACGACCGCTACGGCGTATTCCATGATCTCGAAGCATGGCGCCGATATATGGCGGGCGCGGGATTCGTCGAAATCGAGCACTATTACCGGCCCGCCGGCTTGCCGCGTGAGCGGCAGCCGTGGCTGGCCAGCGTGTGGCGCAAACCGGTTGCCTGAAACGACAGAGGCTGTCCCGTATGTACGTCCGGCCGGCCATCATGCCCTTCCTCTCCGAAGTAGCTCCTTATGATTTCCGTCCGTAATGTCACGCTGCGCCGTGGCGTCAATGTCGTACTCGAGGTAATCCCTCCACTTTTGACGCGGTTCAGAAGTAGAGGCTATGCGGCGGCCATCAGCCGCTGTTTAGGTGTTACCCCGCCAAGGCCCATGTTGGGGCGCTCGTGATTGTATTGCCACATCCATTCCGTTGCGAACTGCTGGACGTGCGCCAGGTCATCCCGGTAGTACTGCGACAGCCATTCATAACGTACCGTGCGGTTGAAGCGTTTCACGTAGGCGTTCTGCTGCGGCTTGCCCGGCTGGATATAGTTCAGGCGCGCGGCTTCGTGTATCTGACCGCCGTGGTGGACTGGGCCAGCCGGAAGGTACTGGCCCACCGCGTAGCGATCACGATGGAGGCGATGCACGCTGTCGAGGCGTTGGAAGAGGCGTTCGCGAAGTACGGGCAACCTGAGATCGTCAATACCGGCCAGGGCAGCCAGTTCACCGCGACAGTGTTCACCGAGGCCGTGCTCAGCCGGGGCATCCGCTTATCCATGGACGGTAAAGGTGCCTGGCGAGACAACGTGTTCGTCGAGCGCATGTGGCGAAGCGTGAAATATGAAGAGGTGTATCTGAAAGCCTATGAATCGGTCGGCCACCCGAATGACACAATCGAAGCTATCCACGTTGAATCCCGCTTGGGAAGCGAGAACGCGAATTATGCTAATCGAGCACAAAAAAAGACCTGACGCGCTGACAGGTCCTGTAAAAGATGACCTTTGCCTGAAGTGAATCTGGCGGGATGCCGCCTTGAATCCCCCCCTCGGCGGTGACCATCTGCGTGGGCGTGAGAAACAGACGGTGGACAACGGACTACAACGTGCCGGGCAGTGGACTGGAGACAAGCACCGCAGCGGCGACCAGCACCCCTGCCAGTACTACCGATTCGACATGCAGTACTGCGGCAAAGCGCTTTAGAGGCTTCAGGGGGGACGTCGGGGAGGCGTTCTTCAACGATGCGAGCAGCTTGGGCATCTCGAAGAAGCGGTTGTGTCCTCCGAGGACTGCAGCCACGAACACCAGCGCGAGTTTCAACAACAGAATCTGTCCGTAGTCCGATTCCAGAAGGTCGCCTGGCGACCTGACACCGCGCCAGCCGCTATAGGCGCCTGTGGCAAAAAGTATAACCAGCGCAAGCGTTGCTGCATCCGATAGGGACTGGATATACGCTGCGCTATTTACGCGCTCGCTACCCGGAGCGTTGAGAAAACGTGGCGCAACAACGTACGTGGTAACCAGCACGAGGCCCACCCACGCACTGATGGCGAGCAGATGTACCCAGTCCGCCCATACGGGCAGGCTGAACAGGCCGGCATCGACCGGATGTCCTCCATTGCTGCGCGCTAAGGCGACACCACCCAGAGCCAACCAGATAACCACAGAAAACCGGATTGATTTCCCGGCCTGGATAAAGGAAAGAATGACCACGCATAGCATCAATCCGGCGCCAATCAGCCAGGCGTGACCAAAGCTGGTCTCCGCCAGCATCGAGCCGATCGCAGGTCCTGCCCCCAGAAGCGTGGACTCGCTCATCAACGCACAATGAATCCAGAAGGCAAATGTGCTCGACAGCAGTGCGCCGACAGATGCAATACGGAGGGTGCTAACAAGCCGTCTGCTAACGCTCGCCTGCCAGGACGACGACCGCCGCGCGAGCCAGCGGTCACTGAGCAGTACACCTACGGCCACCGCAAAGCCAAGGTTTTGCAGGGCAACGAATGCAAGCCGGAGGATGCCAAGGAGACCGTCATTCATCACTTCACCTGGAAAGTGTATGTGCCCCTGGTCCTGTGTGCATCATGTGTCATCACAGCCCATTGCACAGAGTAAGAGCCCGACGAGAGCTTCGGAAGCGCAATTATCAGCACGCGTGAATTCGAAGCGTCGACCTGGGCCTTTTCTGTGGTTACGGCAGCACCGGTCGAATCAGAGACTTTCACCGTGCTGAAAGTTGACTCCAGGTCTTCGTTGAAAGTAAGCCTTAGCGCGTTGGGTGCCACGTCAACGGTGCTGCCAGAAGCCGGGATGGCACCTTCGAGCTTGCCGTGCGCGAACGCAGCAGCCGGCACGAATGCGATGACGGCAGCCGTAGTCAGCCCCGTCAGTTGCCTGCGAGTGAATGTTTTCATGTTCTTGCGCATCCTGAATAGTCAAAGTGGGTGTTGCGTGCGTTCGGTCACGTACGGTCACAACACCCCGAGGATTCTTACTTCTTCTGCAGCTTCGTCACCGTCAGTGCACCGTCGACCTCCTCAGCGACGAAATCAATCTTGTCGCCGACCTTGACCTGCGAAATCATTGCGGGGTCCTTGACCTTGAACACCATCGTCATGGCGTCCATGCCCAGGTTTTCCAGCGGGCCGTGCTTGATCGTCAACTTTCCGGCCGCCGCGTCGATTTTCCTGATTTCCCCATGCGACATGCCGCTCTTTGCCTCGCCAGCCTGCTGTGCGCCGCTACCACCCATGTCCATGTTGCCCATTTCGCCAGCGGCATGGGCCGATGCTGAAACCGCCAATGCGCAACCGATTGCAATCGATGCAATTACATTCTTCATCATGCTTTCTCCAGTGTTTAAAGGATAAAAACGAGCCGGGCACCGTGTCCGGCGCAACCAAAACTAGCTGTCCGGCAACTCGCCGGTGTATTCGTAGGCAACCGTCCCTTTGGGGTGTTTGAACCAACCCGGGTCGCGGTAGTCCTTGCGTCCCAGTCCCTCGCGAACCTTCACAACGGTGAACATGCCGCCCATTTCCAGTGGACCGAATGGGCCGGCCCCAGTCATCATCGGTAGCGTGTTATCGGGCAGTGGCATTTCCATCTCGTCCATCGCACCGCCCGTGCTGCCCATTGCCATGTAGTCCGGCACCAGCCTGTTGATGCGTTTGGCAAGGTCCTTCTGCGGCACACCGATCAGATTTGGGACCTGGTGCCCCATCGCATTCATCGTGTGATGAGACTTGTGGCAGTGGAATGCCCAGTCGCCGGGCCGGTTCGCCGTGAATTCGATGGCGCGCATCTGACCCACCGCCACATCCGCCGTGACTTCTGGCCAGCGCGCGGCCGGAGGAATCCAGCCGCCGTCCGTGCCTGCGACCTCGAAGTGATAACCGTGCAGATGGATGGGGTGATTGGTCATCGTCAGATTGCCGAACCGGATACGCACGCGGTCCCCGGCACGTACCGGCAACGGGTCAATGCCCGGAAAGACACGCGAATTCCACGTCCACATGTTGAAGTCAGTCATCTCATTGACGCGTGGCGTGAAACTGCCCGGGTCGATGTCGTACGCGGACATGATGAACACGAAGTCACGGTCGACCTGCATGACACCGGGGTCTTTCGGATGGACGATGAATGTCCCCATCATCCCCATTGCCATCTGCACCATCTCGTCCGCGTGCGGGTGATACATGAAGGTACCGTGCTTCTCGAGCTCGAACTCGTAGACGAACGTCTTGCCCGGCGGAATGTGCGGCTGCGTGAGGCCACCCACACCGTCCATGCCTGACGGCAACAGCATTCCGTGCCAGTGAACGGTGGTGTGCTCCGGCAGCTTGTTGGTGACGAAGATGCGGACCTTGTCGCCTTCCACAGCCTCGATTGTTGGGCCTGGGGCCTGTCCGTTGTAGCCCCACAGGTTCGCGTTCATACCCGACGCCATTTCCCGCACGACAGGCTCGGCAATCAGATGGAATTCTTTCCAGCCGCTCTTCATGCGCCACGGCAGCGACCAGCCGTTCAGCGTGGCAACGGGCGCGTACGGACGGCCATTGGGAGGCGTGAGGGGCGGTTGCATGGTGGCTTTGGCCATCGTGGGCGCCTCAGGCAACGACGCGGCACCAGCCTTGCTCACCAATGCTGCTCCGAGCAGCGCGGCCCCCGAGCCGCCGAGAAATTTTCGACGTGACACCATTTCATTTACCTTCGGATTCTGTGGGCGACGCAGGTTGCGTCGCGGGTGCGGATGGCGTCGATGCCGTTGCGAGCGGCGGCAGACGGCCACCGACCGCCTGCTGAAGGTCGGTCTCCGCAAGCCAGTAGTCCTTCAGCGCGTCGATATAGCTGTTCACCGCGCCGACCTGCTCGCGTGAATCCGACAGCAGTTCGAACACGCTTGCGAGCATGCCGTTGTAGCGAAGCAGCAGTTCGTCGGAAATGGTTTTCCGGATTGGCACAACTTCATCGCGGTAGTGCTTCGCGACGTCATAGTCGGTTACATAGGCCGAGTAAGACTCCCGGACTTCAGAGCGTGCGTTAATCGCGGCTTCGGCGACACGGTTGACCGACTGCATGTAAATCGCTTCGGCGCGCGCAACCTTCGAGCCACCCCAGTCGAAGACAGGAATCTCGACGCTGATTTCGTAGCCCTGCTCATGGCCATCGGAGGTCGTGAAATTGTTCTGATATCCGACGTCAAGCGCGTTGATAAAGCGCGTCGCCTTGATGAGCCCCAACGAAGACGCAACACTCTGCGTCTGCAGCTTCGCCGCCTGGATGTCCAGCCGGTTCTGCATCGCGAAGCTCTCGAGATCGCTCAGCTCAGGCCGGGTCCTGGGAAGGTCAGGCAGGCGGTCAGAAAGCGTGTACTGCGTCCCGGCACCCCACAGGCCCATCGTCCGCGTAAGCTTTTCCCGCGCGGACACAGACTGCTGCCGCGTTTTCGCCAGTTGAGCGACTGCGTCTGCATAGAAAGCCTGCTCACGCGCGTAGTCGAGCTTGCTGAAGTTGCCGGCCTGTTGCATCCGCAACGCCAGTTCGGCACCGGCCTCCGCCGAATCCTTCACCTGCGCGGCATATGCCGCAGCCTGCCCGGCGGCCACCGCGTTGACATAGGCCCGTCGTGCGTCAGCGGCCACCCTGAGCATCGCATCCGCCGCCAGGAGCTTGGTCTGCTCGAAACGGCGGCTCTCGATGCGGGTCGCCAGCGGCAGTGTGAGCACGTTCAACAATCCGAGCGTGAATGTGCGGTCGATGCTCAGGTCGTTGCCCCCATGGGTACGACTAAAACTGAAGCCGGGATTCGGGAGCCGTCCGGCCTGAACCAGGTCCGCCTCGGAAATGCCGAGCTCGCCGTACGAGGCCTGCAGGCCCCGGTTGTTCAGCAGTGCAATCTGGACTGCGTCATCCATGCTCAAAGGCTTGGAAAGCAATTGCTGCGTTCGCTTTGCGACAGCGTCCCGGTCTTCGTCGGTCTTCACCAGTACGGCGTCTTTCCCGAGACGCCCGGAAGCGGTGGTCGAAACGGTATTGAAACCGCCGTCCTTCGAAAAGGTCGTGCAGCCGGCGAGAAACACCAGCGCGCTGGCAACAGCAACGATGCGGCCGCCCGAAAAGAAATGCGAAGTCATTTCGCCGGTCCCCCGTGTTTTGATCTGTGTTCGTTGTTTTTAGCGTCGGTGCTGTCAGCCGGCATCGCGCCGTGGCTCATCCCTTTCCTTCCCGATGAGCTCGTCACGGCCCGATTGAGCTCCTGCCAGGTGGGCGCCTTCTGGTCCCGGTATGGCTGGTAGTCCGCGAAGGCGGACGGCACGCTGATCGCCGGAACCGATGCGGCGGCGTCGGCCGGGTCAGGAAGTGTGGTGGCGTGCACGAGCGCCGGCAGCAATGCCGCCGCGCCCAGCAGCGCCGCGATAGACATTCGCATGGATTCTTCTCGTCGTCAGTCACCTGGATGGCCGACACGCGGCCATCCAGGCAAAATTGTGCATCGCAGCCGGAGGCCGCGACAAAGGGCTAGACGAGAGAAGTTTTAGGGGGGCGCTCGATGCCACCCGTCAGAAACGATGTGACATTGACCGGGGGTGGGAGCGGAATCGCAAAGTGAGCCATGCCGGCAGGCGTTGCCACCGTAGGGATTGCAGGCAATGCTACGCCGAAGCAACAGGACGCACACGTCGCGCAGGAGTGCGCATGATGCGCGTCTCCATGCTGATGGGTATGGTGAGAAACGTCAGCAGTCACCATACCGCGCATATCACGACCACTAATCGGTTCAGGCTCACGTACGTACTGCGTGGACGTCACTTCGCCCATGAAATGCGAGGACTCGCATTTCATGGAGACGGCCGCGAACGACTGAACCGGAAGGCTCAATATCAGCAGCACGATGACGAGAAGTTTGCGCCAGTACGACATGGTTACGAAGTCTAACACGCAGATTAAGCAGCCTGTAAGGTCCGGAATATATCACGGCATAATGCATGCTCTCCAGGGACGCAGCGGCTCGCCGAATACAAGCTCAAAGGTACAAAAGCGGATTCCGGTACTGCTGCTGACGGCCGGAGATTTGATATCGAATGCGCTTGAGCATGCAGTCCCTGGATTTTCCGTTGTACTTTCCCCGATTGAATCACCCGGATGCACGTTATCAACGTGACCAATCAGGGAACGACGATCGCCCCTGAACATATCGACAGAATTGTTGAGCGATTCAATCGGGTGGATACCTCGCGACACGGCTCTGCCAGGAATACCGGGCCCGGCCTTGCTATCGTGAAATCTATCATCGACCTACACCGGGTACGGTTGAGGTCGAGAGCTTCGGTGAGTCGACGACCTTCACCCTGTTGTTTTCCACGTCCGGCCGCTGTCCAGGCAATTTTGGCGTATCGATAGCAGGCTCGTGACCTCCCCCTGAGCTTCCAGCACTTTCCGTTCGCACAGACCGCCGGCGACCAGACTTGCAGGATCGCCCCACTCTGGGACAAAGTTCGTCGCGTCCAATCGTCGCAGCCGCTGCAACGGCATGCTGCGGTGTTAGCATCTTGACCAACTAGCCGCCATTGCGCGCGCAGCGCCCGGAGTCCGAAAACGCAACAGCAGACGCTGCCGATACACCGATGCTTCTTCTGGGATCGACCGGGAATTTGCATCGCACTGTCGTCGATAAAAAATTCGCCTTTAACCTTGCCCATCAAGATAGTCATGCCTCGCTGGCACGCGCTTTTTCTCGTCCTGCTGATGATTGTGAGTCTGCCGATTCAGTCGACAGCGGCAACGCAAATGCCTTGCGAATTCCAGTCGGGCATGAGTGCGTCGCTGTCCACGCGTGATATGCGCTTCGCAGATCTTCAGTACGGCGACGCCTCGCGCTATCTTCCAGACGTGATGGGCGAGCGTCAGCCACAGTATCACCACGACGGCTCAATGCATGGCGGCCACGGAGTCAGGCAGTGCGGCATGTCCGCTCCATGCTGCGTCAGTGCGGTTGCGTTGGCATCTTCCCCAACCATGCCCGGTCGTGAAATTGCCATCCTGCATGTCGGGTATCCAGCTTCCGACGCCGCCACCCGCTTCCTGACGGGCGGCATTGAGCGGCCGCCGCGACTTTTCCTCGCATAAGTGATCCGACCGTACCACCGGTACGGTCCAGACACATCCTGGCAGCCTCATTGGGGCCGCCTGGTCAAACCTATGTTGAGGAAATCAAGATGAAAAACTTCATTGATGCACCTTTTGCAGCGCTATCAAGCACCTGGACGACAAGTCGCCGCGGATTTCTCAAAAGCGCCCTTTCGGGTGCCGCCGCGATGGCGCTGCGGCCTGTGCTGGTCGAGCCCGCTCGGGCTGGGGAGTTATCTGCCGCGGGCCTCGCACCTACGCAACTCGCCGTCGTACGACGGACCATCGAAGTGAATGGTCGTGCGGCCAGCGTATATGGTATTCAGCAGCAAGACGGTACACCGGGTCTCACGCTGCGCGCGGGCGACTCGTTCAACGTCGTCCTGCGTAATGAAACCGCAGAACCCACCAGTGTGCACTGGCATGGTTTGACACCCCCATGGCCGAGTGACGGTGTCCCCGATGCCCCGCTGCCGCCCATTGCCGCTGGCAGCCAACGCGCATTCAACTTTCCGGTCGATGATCCGGGTACCTACTGGATGCATGCGCACACGCTACAGGAACAGCAGCTCCTGGCTGCGCCGCTCATTGTGGCCGACGCGGACCAGGCGAAGCGCGACGAGCAGGAGATCGTTGTTCTTCTGCATGACTTCTCCTTCACCACCCCTCAGGAGCTACTGGCGCGGCTGACGCAGAACCGCTCCACCACGGCTTCGGCACACGCCATGAGTAGACCGGTTGCCCGCTCAGCCGGCCAGATGAGTCACGACGTTATGACCATGGACGACGCCAGTATGTCCGGCATGGAGATGCCGGAATCCGGAACCGGGCAGGGCTCGGCGGACGGAATGCAGATGCGAGGTTCTGCGATGCCGATGGATCTGAACGACATCGATTACGACGCTTACCTTGCCAATGATCGCACGCTCAACGATCCGGAGATCGTGCAGGTAGAGAGCAGCGGGCGGCTCCGCGTGCGCGTAATTAACGGCGCGACTGCTACGGCCTTCACCGTCGATTTCGGTGAACTCGAAGGTACGCTGATCGCGGTTGACGGTCAGCCTGTCCAGCCTGTAAAGGGCCGGCGATTCCCGTTGAGCATGGGCCAACGCATTGATGTCCGCCTGCAGTTGCCCCGCGAGCCACGTGCGTTTCCGATTCTGGCGCTACGCGAAGGTGGCAGGGAGCGCGCTGGCATCGTCCTTCAGGCCAAAGGCGCGCGGGTCGCCAGGCTCGCCACCACGGGGAGCACGCGCGGACCGGTTCTCGATCTTGCCATCGAAACACAGCTGCGGGCAGCCAGGCCGCTCGTATCGAGGCGCCCCAACAAGTCGTTCGACATGGCGCTCACCGGTGACATGACCGCCTACCGATGGGGCCTCGAAGCGAGTCCGCGCATCGCCGTCGATCGTGGAGACCGGGCCGAGGTGACACTGCGCAACACGAGCATGATGGCTCACCCGATGCATCTGCACGGGCATCATTTCCAGGTCGTCGCGATCGATGGCCGGCGTTTCCCAGGCGCAATCCGGGACACCGTGCTGGTGCCGCCAGGGCGCTCGGTCACCATCGCCGTTGATGCAAACAACCCCGGACAGTGGGCATTTCACTGTCATCACCTGTACCACATGGCGACGGGCATGATGGCAACCTTCGCGTATAACGCCTGAGCGCAGCGAAGCCGCCAGCCCCCGCTGGCGGCAACCCCTGATCTTGACGTGGCCTGCAATTGCGCTGACGACGCCAGATTGGTATCGCAATGCCACCTCGCATGATTGATTGTCCTGGGTAATTCGCGCTCGCGACCGAACGCTTTGAAAGCGCGCCTTTGCAGCGCGCCTGTCGGACAAACTACGACTGAGTGCAGTCCTGATGCAGGCTAACGCATATTGCCTGTGTGGCCCAGCGAATAACGCCCCGGCTGCGGCCAGACGGTGAGGCCGTGGGGTTCCGCGCCAACAGGAATGGACCTGACCGCGCCGGTGGTCGTGTCGATCGCGTAGACCATGTCATCGAACCGGCCGGACAGCCATAACGTCTTGCCATCCGCGCTGACATTGCCCATATCGGGACTGCCACCGCCTGGAATGGGCCAGTTTGCGACGACCTTGCGCGTAGCGAAGTCGATTACCGACACACTTCCCTTGCCGCGGCGCGGTCCGTGGATCAGATTGGAGCCGCGATTGGCCACATAGAGTTTCGTGCCGTCGCGGCTCGGATACAGGCCGTGCGTGCCGACCCCTGTGTTGATGAAGCCAGTCTTCGTGAAGCTGTCGCCGTCAACCACGTAGACGCCATTGGCCATCATGTCGGCAACGTAAAATACCTTGCCGTCCGGGGACACGCGAATGTCCTGTGGCATACCCTTCCTGTCGAGTTCGAGGTAGCCGACTACCTTGCGGTCAACAAGATCAATCTTGGCAAGCTTTCCGCCGAATTCACAGGTGAACAGGGCGTACTTGCCGTCAATCGAAAAATCCGCGTGATTGATTCCCTTGCACTGCGGCACCTCGAGGCTCGATTTCAGCGCCATGGTGTGCGGATCGCGAAAGTCCAGCCGCGCGTGCGCTTCTGCCACCACGATCGCTTCCTTGCCGTCCGGAGTGAAGTACATGTTGTAGGGATCATCGACCATCACTGCCTTTCCAGGCTTTCCGGTCTTCGGATCGATCGGCGTCAGGCTGCCATCGGGTCGACCTTCCGCATTGTTGGCCACCCACAACGTCTGCAGATCCCACGACGGGACGACGTGCTGCGGGCTGTAGCCGACACGAAACCTGTCGACCACCTTGAACGTTGCCGGATCGATCACATAGACGTCGTTCGAGCGTAGATTCGGCACATACACGCGAGGCAAGGCCCCAGCCACCGCCGGGCTGAGATGGGCAGCGCCCGCCTCGCTGTAGAGATTGCTGGCATTCACCACGGGCGGCATGCCAGCTACCGTGGCAACTGCCGGTGCGGCGCACACAGCACCGGCCAGACATAAGCCGGCCAAAGCGGCACTGATTGACGGGGCAAAGCGTGACAAACGACGGGAATACAGATGCATGTCGACTTCCGTTATCGAGACAGTGATCATTAAAAATGAATGAACGTCAGCCCCCCCTTAGCGACCAGCGGTCTCTTTCCTGACGGCGGCGATTGTCTGCGACACGATCGCATCGATGCCCAACTGGCCGATCTCTGCGCTTGAGCGACGCGGGTCGCCACCGTAGACGCCATCGGCAGGCCCAGGTTTCGGACCACTTCGCAGATGTTCGAGCCGCACCATCTGGGGCGCGACCGCCAGCAGCAGCGACGTATCCGCGAGTCCTGCGTGGGTACCGATCTCGCTGTCGCGATACCCGTGCTGCCGCAAAATCTGCGCGTAGCCGTCCGAACTCACGCCGTAGTACTCGGGCGGCACAAATGCCCGCGCATTAGACCCTGCCCATGCCTTGTTGAGCTGGACGACCACCCGCCTGACGTCGTTCTGATAGCCCCCATGATCGCCAAGAAAGACGATGTCCCTGAAACCGTGAACCTTGAAGCTGTTGGCGGCAGCTTCCAGTGTTTTTTCGAATACGTCGTCAGGCACGGTAATCGTGCCGGGAAAGCGCATATGCGAGGTAGGTGGTGCGTAGCCTCCCTCGGGTACATAGGCAATGACGGGCGCAACGAGCGCGTTGCCCAGGCCTTCGGCAATGCGCTGGGAGAGAATCTTCACCCGCACGTTGTGCTTGCCGAGCGCGACGTACGGCCCACTTTGTTCAGTGCCCCCGATCGGGATGATGATGGTCGTCTTGCCCGCGTGAATCTGATCGCGCAACTCGGTCCAGGTGAGATCCTCCAGCTGAACGGTTTTCGGTGTCTGAGCAGGAACGGCCTGGGTAACAACAAACAGAAAGACGGAAGCGAAAGCTCGCCGTAGGGTGAGGCGCATCCTGAATCCTCAAAGAAAGGGTAGCGGTACGACGGGCCAGTTTACGGGACTCCGGATGACAACGGAATGCCTCTTTCGTAATCAGGCGCTATTCGCCCGCTGATGACCGGATTGCCTGAATTGGTGTGCAAGGATGCGCGACAGGTGGTGCGTGCGCGAAAGACAATCGCACCCGATGGTCGAGCACTACCGAACTAAGCCTGACGACAGATGACGCGGTGACCGCAACCCGAGCGATCAGCCTGTTTCCGGCCGGCGGCGCAGGATCACGCGACTGGCTTCTACCCGGGGGGAACGGGCTCTGCCGTTCCGCAAGCAGTAAGCGGGTCCGTCGACCATGAAACTGCTGTTTCTATCGCGAGGCTCACATGGCAAACTGCATGCACTCGACTTGAGATACCTAGACTTTCGCCGCCCTCAACCGTAGCGCATTCCCGATCACCGAAACGGAACTCAATGCCATCGCTGCGCTCGCGATAATGGGGCTGAGAAGGATACCCAGCCACGGGTAAAGTACACCGGCCGCGATCGGGATGCCGATCACGTTGTAGGCGAACGCGAAGAACAGGTTCTGCCGGATATTTTTCATCGTACCCACACTCAGCGCACGCGCCTTCGCTATGCCGCGCAGGTCGCCCTTCACGAGCACCACGCGCGCGCTGCTCATTGCGACATCCGTCCCGGTTCCCATCGCAATCCCGACATTGGCTTGCGCAAGGGCAGGTGCATCGTTGACGCCATCGCCTGCCATTGCGACGATGCGCCCCTGACTCTGCAGTTCCTGAACGTGCCTGTATTTGTCCTGCGGCAACACGCCCGCTTCGACGCCGTCGAGAGCGAGTGCCTTTGCGACCGCATTGGCAGTTACCGGATTATCACCGGTGAGCATGATGATTTTCACGCCGGATTCGCGCAGCAGCCGGATCGCTTCGGGCGTTGTGCTCTTGACCGAATCGGCAACCCCGATGCAGCCTGCCAGCTTTCCGTCGATCGACAGGTACATTACGGTCTGCCCTTGCTCGCGCAGCTTTTCCGCCCGTTCGTTCAGCGCCGCCAGGTCGACGTGGTTATCCTCCATCAGACGGGCATTCCCAAGCAACACTGCATGACCGTCGAGGGTGCCCGCGACACCTTTGCCGGGTACTGCGCCGAAATCCTTCACTTCCTGGATCGCCGCATCGGTGGCCTTCGCCCGGGCGATAATCGCCTGTGCAAGCGGATGCTCGCTCAGCCCTTCGAGACTCGCCGAGTAAGACAGCACATCGGCCTCCGATATGCCGCCAAGCACTTCGACAGCCTGCACCTGCGGTTTGCCTTCGGTCAACGTGCCAGTCTTGTCGACCACCAGTGTGTCGATTTTTTCCATCATTTCGAGCGCCTCCGCATCCTTGATCAGCACGCCCTCCTTCGCGCCCCGGCCGACACCAACGATGATCGAAACGGGTGTCGCCAGCCCAAGCGCACAGGGACACGCGATAATCAGCACGCTGATCGCGACCACCAGTGCATGCGCAAGCGCCGGCGCCGGCCCAACAAGTCCCCATACCGCGAATGACAACGCAGCGATTCCCAGGACAGCGAGCACGAACCATCCGGATACCTTATCGGCCAGCTTCTGGATCGGGGCGCGCGAGCGGCCCGCATCGGCGACCATCTGGACGATCCGCGCGAGCAGCGTTTCGCTGCCAACCTTTTCCGCGCGCATCAGGAATGCTCCAGTCTGGTTCACGGTGGCACCAGTGACCTTGCTACCGGCCCCCTTCTCGGCAGGTATCGACTCACCGGTAATCATCGACTCGTCGATGATCGATTGCCCTTCGATGACCACGCCGTCAACCGGCACCTTCGATCCGGGTTTCACGCGCAGCACATCGCCGACCACCACGACATCAAGTCCCACTTCCTCTTCGGTGCCGTCCGCCTTGACCCGGAATGCCGTGTTCGGTGCAAGACTGATCAGATCGCGGATCGCGCTCGAAGTCCGTGACCGCGCGCGTAACTCGAGCACCTGACCAAGCAGAATCAGCGTGACGATCACCGACGCCGCTTCGAAATAGAGCGGAAGGTCGTTTCCCTGCCGGAAAGCCTGCGGCAATTGCGCAGGAAAGAATAAGGCGAAGAGACTGAAAACATAGGCAACCGCGACACCCAACCCGATCAGGCTGAACATGTTGAGTTGCCAGGTGACGAACGAGCGCCAGCCGCGTTCCAGAAACGGCCAGCCCGCCCATAGCACAACGGGCGTCGCCAGCAACGCCTGGGCACACTCCGACCACGTCACCGACATCAGATGCGGCCACGCCAGATTGGCACCAAGGCGATTGATAAGTGCGCCAAGGTCAAGCGAGGGCAGCATTGCCCCCGTAGTGATCCACAGAAGCGGGATCGACAGCACCAGCGCGACCCAGAACCGGTGGGTCATCGATTCCAGTTCGGGATTGCGCTCCTCCGTCGCCGCCGGCATGACGGGTTCGAGCGTCATCCCGCAGATCGGGCAGTTACCCGGTGCCGGTTGGCGCACCTGCGGGTGCATCGGACAGGTATAAACGACACCGGCTTTCCTTTCGATCGCCGACTGAACCACCGGTTGGCGATGATCCGACACATGGACATATTTCGCCGGCTCCGCCCTGAAGGCATCGCTGCACTTTGTACTGCAAAAATAGTAGGTCGTCCCGTCGAATTCGGTAGAACGCGCGGTGGCTGAATTAATGCGCATTCCGCAAACAGGGTCCCGGACATCGCCCTTCGCAGCATCTGCAGCGTCTCCGGCAAGTGTTTCCGGGTGGGAGTGATGGACAATGTGTTCGTCTTGCATGGGAACTCCACTCAAAGGTCACTGCGCGTGCATCACAGGCTACCTCAACCGGGCTGGCGGGCGGCCGGATGCAGCGTGCCCCTCTCTCCCAACCTGGCCATGCTTGCCCGAACTGTGCCCTGCCATGGCGGCAGGCGACACCCCCCAAGAGCAACGTTGGCATGCGCTGAATCCAGGTGCTGCGATCAATGTGCAAGACACGCTTATGCATTGTCGGCCCCAATTACCCCTTCAGCTTGACTCACATCAAGCCATATCCCGGTGCCCATGAAACCGGCAGCAACCCGCTCTTCGCGAGCCGGCCCTACAAGTTTTCAATAGCCTGAGGTGCCAACGTCCGGACAGGTCAATCGGGTGTTCATACCGGCGTTCGACGGGCCTCCCCCTTGTGCGGCACAGTGGATCAAGCGGATGGGTCAGCGTCGGCTCGACCCGGCCGGCGGCCCTCCGTCGCTGGTCTTGCCTGCGTATTGACCGGGCGCGGCCCGGAATTTGCCGTGGCAGGAAGCGGAGCAAAAATAATACGTGCGGCCCTGCCATGTCTCGTTCGCCGCAGCGTCGCCGCTTTCCAGCGGCATGCCGCAAACCGGGTCGGTGACTTGCATATCGATATCCTCCTGTTCAGTAGAAAACGATGTCCGCTGCCGCAGACACATGAGTTACGCCGCGATGCCTACTCCACCTGCTTCCTGTCCTTTACGCGTGGCGCGTGAGACAGTACACCTTTCGCAAACGGTGCGTTATCCGCTTTGCCCCGACTTCTGAACATTTCCGGCGCAAGAAGACGTGGCACGCGTGCGCTTGCGAAAAGGCCAGCGAGAACGACTACGGCGGTCAGCGTGAAAGACGCGTTGGGGATGAAGGCAACGCTGAACAGGATCCCTGCGATCGCCGAGCCAACCGACTGGCCGAGACTCGCAGCCGAAGTCTGCCAGCCCAGCGCGGTACCCTGCCTCTCGCCGGCGCTTAGTGAGATCCAGTACGTGGCGATAGGGGAAATGATCCCGGCGCTGCCTGCAACAAGCGCGACGACGACTGCCATGGCAACGCCGCTGGCTGCATAGGGGACGGCTGCCAGACTCGCGGCGAGGATGATCAGCGCCGGCGTGAGGAACCAGCGTGTGGCCTCAGGCTTGACGAGCGGGGAAAATACCAGCGATTGGGCAATCAACATGACGAGACTGCACTCGGTAAACATCAGGCCAATCGAGGCCGTTGTCATGCCGAGAATTTGCGTATCGCGCAATGACAGGCCGACTTCGAACGCTCCGACTGCCGCGGCTGTCACCAGAGAAATGGCGAGAAGCCGGATTAGGGGAGTGTAGCCCTTCGCGGGACCGTCCGTTACGTGCAGATCGCCCTCGCGCCGGTTCACGCCCGGCACAAACGCCCAGACGGCCAGCGCGACGGCGACGGCGAGGCCGGAGGTCACAAGAAACGGGGGCCAGTAAGCGTCGGTCGCGCCCACACGCGGCAAGAGGCGGCGCGCGGCATGCATCGTCAGGCTGCCCAGCATTGGACCGACCACGAACCCCGTCGCGCTGGCGATGTTGAGAAGCGCGAAGCGGTGAGCACGCCATTCTTTGGATGGAGCGTGGTCGCCCACAAGTGCGTAGGTGGCCGGCGCGACCGACGATGCAAACAGGCCGCCCAGCGCGCGTTCAGCGTAAAGCAGGGGAAGACTACGAACGACAGCAAACAGGGCAAGTGTGGCGGCAAACCCCACCAGCCCCAGCAAGATCGCTGGACGTCGCCCCCGTCGGTCTGCAAACTGCCCCCACAGCGGCGCAAACAGAAAGAGAGCCAGTGCGTAGGTTCCGGTCAGCAAGCCCGTGTGCCTGGAGAAAGCGGCCGGATCTGTCGTTGGGAGGATCGGCGCAAGCATGCGGGGCAGAATCGGCAACAGAAAGCCATACCCAACGGCGATCGCGAACATGGCCAGCAGTAACGGGCAAAACCGACGCCACGACAGCGGTTGGATGACAGCTTGCAGACTCACGATGCGCCCCTTGTCCGACGCCGGGTTGTAACACTCCGGATTCCACACGGGGGTGCACTTCCGATGAATCGCGAATGATTCACGGCTTGAGCGATAACTGCCACCACGACTAACTGTCCGGACGTCGCTGGGGCGGCGAACTGCGCGCTCAACAGGAGAGACAATGCGCCCACTCGCGGGCATGCCATTACGTCGTGTACCTTCCGTTTGGCTGCATCGACCAGCGACATGGTGTTGCCCCCTCCCGTCATGCGGTCAGTCAGATGAGCTGGGCTCCATTACCAGACATGCACTCGTGCTTCACAGCCGCAATACGGCTCGATTCCTGTCCCCGGCTCCCGCTCAGCGGCTTGCCGCGACAGGTGATGCTGCCGGCATGTCGCGAAGTCCGGTCGCAGTCACGCCATCGCTGGCGATTCGCCTTGCGACTGCCTGTAAATCCTCTCCGGACATCGTTTCCTTCACCAGCAAATTGCCCGCAGCCTGGATGAGCAACGTGCGGTTTGCCGTCAGAATTGAACAGGCCTTCTCTGGAACGCCGCGTCAATCAGTTCACGCACCGCCGCGTCGATGGCGGTCGCCGTCGCTTCGCCGTATTGCCGCGGGCGCCAATCGGCGCCGGCTGGCATGCCCAATGTGGAGACGCTTTCCGGCTCATAGGCGACCTGCCCGAGCCTTGAGTCCATGCCGAAGCGCACGACCATGCTGCGGGCAATGTCGCTGGCTTTGGCCAGATCATCGGCCGCGCCTGTGGACACTTCTTCGAAGATGAGGCGTTCGGCCGCACGACCGCCAAGCAGTACCGCCATCCGGTTCATCAACTCCCCCTGGTCCATCAGGAAGCGGTCTTCGATGGGGCGTTGAATCGTGTAGCCAAGGGCGGCGATACCCCGGGGAATGATCGATATTTTCTGCACGGGGTCGACGCCTGGTAGCGCCATCGCCACCAGCGCATGCCCCATCTCATGATGGGCCACGACCTCCCGCTCATGCGGATTGAGCAGACGGTTGCGCTTCTCGAGCCCGGCCACGATCCGCTCGATTGCCTGCGTGAAATCGTCCAGTGTGACGTCCTCTGCATTGCGGCGCGTTGCAAGCAGCGCGGCCTCGTTGACCAGGTTCGCCAGATCCGCGCCGGAAAAACCGGGGGTTAGCGCCGCGATGTCCGCAACCGGAACGCCAGAAGCCAGCCTGATTTTCTTCAGGTGGACCTCGAGGATTTCACAACGTCCTCTCTTGTCCGGCCGGTCCACCAGCACCTGCCGGTCGAAGCGTCCCGCCCGCAGCAGCGCCGGGTCGAGAATCTCGGGACGGTTGGTCGCGGCAAGGAGCACCACGCCGATCGAGGTATCAAAGCCGTCGAGCTCACTCAACAACTGGTTGAGCGTTTGTTCTTTCTCGTCATGACCGCCGCCACCGGGCAGAGCACTGCCCCGCGCCCGGCCGAGTGAGTCCAGCTCGTCGATGAACACGATGGCTGGTGCGTGCTGGCGTGCCTGCTCAAAGAGATCGCGCACGCGCGCGGCACCGACGCCGACGAACATCTCGACAAATTCCGAGCCCGAGATCGAAAAGAACGCCACACCCGCCTCGCCGGCGACGGCCCGGGCCAATAACGTCTTGCCTGTACCGGGCGGCCCGACCAGCAGAACCCCCTTCGGCACGTGCGCGCCGAGCCTGCCGTAACTGCGTGGATCCTTCAGGAAGGACACCACTTCCTTCAGCTCATCCTTGGCTTCATCAACCCCCGCCACGTCGGCAAACGTGACCTTGGTGTCCTTCTCGACATAGATCTTCGCCTTGCTCTTGCCGATCGCCATCATGCCGCCCGCCCCGCCTCCCATGGCCATCGGACGGATCAGGAACATCCAGACAAGAGCAAAACCGATAGCTGGCATCAGCCAGCCCAGGATCGTCGGAAGCAAGCCGGGCGAGGGTTCGCCTGAAAACGCCAGATTCGCCCTGGCGAGCTCCTGCGCAAGCCCCGGTTCGACCCGAAGCGTCGAAAAATGCTGCGGCTTGCCCGCCTCCACGTCCTTCGCCGTCACGTCCTTGTAGGTGCCGGTAATCTGAGTCGGCCCAATCACGAGATCCGTGACCTTGCCCTGGCTCACCAGCTGCTGGAATTCGCTGTAGGCAATCGTCTTGATGTGATCCGGTTTGGTGAAAAGGCTTTGAATCATCAATACCGTCAGGAACGCGGCGACGATATACAGGACGTTGATCTGATGCTCGCGCTTGATTTCCATGACCCGCCCTGATCAGTGCCGTCCCGCCGGGCCATGCGTCGAGCCGCCGCGAAGCGCGCCGAGGCGCGGCATAAACGCCGGCACATCGCCCATGTACTGGTGATACGCCGGCCCGAACTCCGCCATCGATTCCCGTTCCTCGATGCGTGCAAGTCGTGTGTACATGAAGACGAGCACGGGAAACATCGCCAGGGTCAGCAGCGTCGGCCATTGCAGCAGGAAACCAAACATGACCAGCACGAAGCCGTCATATTGCGGATGACGCACATATGCATAGACGCCGGTCGTTGCGAGCGCGTGGCGACGCTGCGCGGCGTAAAGGACCTGCCAGCCCGCAGAAATAAGCCAGAAGCCGCCACCGATGAAAACGAAGCTGAGCAGATGGAATGGACCGAAATGCGGGTTCGCCTTCCAGCCGAACAGTTCCTCCAGCAAATGGCCGCCATCGTGCGAAAACCAGTCCACCTGCGGGTAGTGGCTTTGAAGCCAGCCCGAGAGCAGATAGATCGTCAGCGGAAAACCATACATTTCCGTGAACAGCGCAATAAGGAAAGCGCTGAACGCGCTGAAGGAGCGCCAGTCCCGCTTCGTCTTCGGCTTGAAGAAGGTGAACGCAAAGAGGATAAAGATGGCCGAGTTGACCACGACCAGCAACCACAAACCGTAAGCGGGCGGATTGTCATGCATGACAGGCTCCTGGCAGATGCCGGCAATCAGTGCTGGTGCGGGGGGGTGTTCCCCGGGCGATCCGGGTCCCCGTCCCCGGAGTGTTCGCTTTCGTCATGTCCACCGTGACCGTGGTGCATGAAAAGATGCATCAGCGGACACGCGAGGATGAACAGGAAGGGCCACCAGCCGTACAGATGTGCCCGGTGCTCGGTCACCAGATAAAACCCGCCGATGACCAGAAAGCCAATCAGTACAAGGTTGGCACGCGAGACGGAGAAGCTGCCCGCCTTGCGATCATGATTTCCATGTTCCATCTCGACCTCCGCAGTCGCAGGGCAACGAATGTAGTGAGCCCAGACTATGCTCCGGTGAAAAAACACTCTTGATTCAGATCAACCGTCATGGTGCGCAGGACATTCTCAAGCGAAAGGGTGACCGCGATGGGTGGCCGGAAAACTCGCAGCGCTGACCTGCGCATTCGTCATCGACAGCACGTACCCAGTGCATCGAATGGCGTCGCCAAGGGTTATGTCAAGAGCAAACACGCGCTATGACCCATCCGGGGCGTTGCCCGGTTGCGCGACCATCATTGGCCGGTCTCTTCACTCGCTGCTCATGCTGTGAGCCGCGTCTCTGCGCGACCCGGGCGGCCTGGATCACAGTATTGCAGGGCTGTCCGGCAATTCGTTTGCGGAGTCCCGGCACGCGGGAAAGTGCCGCTTCAGGAGCTGGGCGACCGCCTGAACCCCGCTGATCGCACCCTCGCGGTACGTACCCTGTCGAAAAGCCTCTTCCATCGTATGGCATATCGTTTGCCATTCCTGCGCCCCGACCCTCGCGTGCACGCCCCGATCGGCGACGATCTCGACGTCTCTATCGGCAAGCAACACGTAAATCAGCACGCCGTTGTTGTGCTCGGTATCCCATACCCGCAATTGCGAGAAAACATCGACAGCGCGCTCTCGCGCCGACTGCCCGTTAAAGAGTGCCGTGCTGTGGAGCGCACCTTCGATTGCGAAACAGACCTCACCGACGTGCTCCGCATCGCAAATCCTGATTGCCTGCTCGATCGCGATCAGGGTGTCACGCGGAAACGCTCTGTTGACCTTTCCACGAGTGGTGAAGAGATGTCCAACAATACGCTTGATATTCATCTCACCACCTGCCTGACGCGCCACCGCCACCGAAGCCGCCACCGCCACCACCGAATCCGCCACCGCGCCCGCCGCGTCCAGATCCCCCGCCACGACGCCCGAGGCCGTAGGTTCCAATGTAGCCTCCCATCCCGCCGCCGATCAGTGTGAAGACGAAGGCGATCACACCTGCGACAATCGTTGCCGCGAGGCCAACGGCCAGCAGCCAGGCAACCACTGCCACCACACCGCCAGCGATGGCCGCTCCTGGCAATCGGCCGAACATGGAACGCAGGGCGCTGCCAAAGACGATCGCCAGCATGAAAATAACGGGCGCAAATCGCCAGATGTCTGGTGGACCTTCTCCTTTTTGAGACTGCGGAGGCGGCAATGCTTCCCCGTCAGCCACCCTGATCATCTGATCGATTCCTGTGGTAATCCCGCCAAAGAAGTCACCGTCCCGGAACCGCGGCACAATAATTTCGTTGATGATCCGGTTACTGGTTGCATCAGTGAGCGCACCCTCCAGGCCGTAACCGACCTCGATGCGCAGCGTACGGTCATTTTTCGCGACAATGAGCAATGCGCCGTCGTCGACCTGCTTGCGTCCCAGCTTCCATTGTTCAACCACGCGCATCGAATATTGCTCAATGGTCTCCGGCGCGGTGGTGGGAACGATCAGAACGGCGATCTGGGTACCCTTTCTGCTCTCGAACGCCTGCAGCGTCTGCTCGAGCTCACTTACCTGGTCACCTGTGAGCGTACCGGTCTGATCGGTGACACGGGCCGTCAGAGGCGGCACGGCAACCTGCGCCATGGCAACCTCGGAGCCGCACAGCGCCAAGCCGGCGACCAGCGCCAGAAACACTTTAAGCGCATTCAATTGGTGGCTCCCGCCGGTGGCTGCGCTTTATCCGGCGCTGCACTGAAATCGACGCGCGGTGGTTTGGCGATTTCCTGCTCGTTGACGACCGAAAAGTTGGGCTTTTCCTGATAGCCGAACGCCTTCGCCGTGAGATTGGATGGGAACGACCGGATTGTGACGTTGTACGCCTGAACCGCCTGGATATACCGGTTACGGGCAACGGTGATCCGGTTTTCCGTACCCTCAAGTTGCGCCTGCAGGTCCCGGAAGTTCGCATCCGACTTCAGTTGCGGATAGTTCTCCGAAACGACCAACAGTCGGGAGAGCGACGAGGTCAATTGTCCCTGGGCGGCCTGGAATTTAGCGAATTCTTCAGGATTATTGAGCACGTCAGAGGTCACCTGAATCGAACCAACGCGAGCCCGCGCTTCGGTCACCTGGGTGAACACGTCACGCTCCTGAGCGGCGTAGCCTTTGACGGTGTTCACCAGGTTAGGCACGAGGTCAGCACGACGCTGATACTGATTGACAACCTCGGACCAGCTCGCCTTAACCTGTTCATCCTGAGTTTGCAGGGTGTTGTAGCCGCAACCCGCGAGGCTTAGCACGAGGAGCGCTGCCAGGACAACCCATATTTTTCGCATTCCGTATCTCCAGCGTTATATCGGCAACCCGATGGTTGGCCGGCACCCGATCCGTCTTATGCAACGACTCCCAAAACCCCGAAGGATCCTGTGCCATCGAGCAAACACGCACGATCCGACACCTGTACCATCCATCGTGCGGTCGTCACCGCCCGTGCAATTTGACCTGCCTCAATGAAAATCCCCGTTCCGCCTCACATAAGTGCAAACCGGGCGCATGAAATGACTTCACGCCACGCACCGCCTCGCGCTCCGCTCGGGCGATGACCAGCCATTGGCGGCCAGAATGAAAGTACGGCCGGACGCTTGACCTGGATCAGTCCGTCAGTCCGGCACGTGACTAGGCTTGTTTGCATGTGTTGGCCGCTTGCGCCGGAGTTGACAGATTCCTCCATCGCAGGGGGAAATTTTTGTTCCGGATGTTCGCGTATCCCTTCGTGGTCGCTTGCGGCCTGGTGGCCGCGAGGTTGCTTTCCGGGCGCGATAACCTCCTCTATCCGGAATAAGGAAGGGCGCGCGGTGCGAACCACGTTGGGATACAGGTGAATTCTGATGTCGTCGCGTGCCACACCTTATTGATCGTTTACCGGGTCGCCGACGCACGTAAATCAGTCCATGGATCCGCACATCAAAGGTAAGCGTCTGATCTGTACCGTTCCCCCGCCTTGCGTAGATGATGCAATCATCGCCTGCGACGGGCACGAATGACCGACAGTGTCCACGAACAGCGGAGAATGGACACGGTGTCTCAGACAGTCGAGTTACCCGCCAAGCGCCAGAACCGACGGCATCCATTGGAGTGGAAACGATCGGTCGTTGAGCAGACGCTTGAGCCCGGCGCCGCGGTCGCCCGGGTTGCCCGCGAGAACAACATCAACGCCAACCAGGTGTGGGCCTGGCGCAAACTTTACGCTCAGGGTCTGCTAGTTGAGGACGCGCAGACGCAGACCATGTTGCCTGTCATAGTCGACGCACAGTCCGACCGATCGACAGTTCAGGCGCCGGATGCGCCAGATGCTCCCGCACCCGCCGTCTCTGCAAAGGGCAGCATTCAGCTTCAACATGGTAATACGTTGCTTCGGATAGAAGGCGTGCCTGACGCGACGATATTGCGCCTGGTCCTCGAGCGGATTCTTAGATGATCGGCCTGCCTGCAAACACCCGGATCTGGATCGCTGCGGGCGTCACTGACATGCGCGCCGGCTTCAATTCGCTCGCCGCGAAGGTGCAGACGGTGCTTGAGAGAGACCCGTATGGAGGCCATGTTTTTATCTTCAGAGGCCGCCGCGGTGACCTTCTGAAGGCGTTGTACTGGAGCGATGGCGGCCTATGTTTACTTGCGAAGCGTCTTGAGAAGGGGCGTTTCGCCTGGCCCCGCGCCGACGCCGGAGTTGTGGCTCTCACGACGGCGCAGCTAGCGTTACTGCTCGAAGGCTTTGACTGGCGAGAACCCGTCGACGCAGCACGCCCGCGCAGCGCTTTGTAAACGTCTGTTACCCGATGATCCGTGTGCACCAGATGGTCGTAAACTGTCGCAATGGATCTGGCCGATACCGACCTGCCCGACGACATTGACGCGCTGAAGGCGCTGGTACGCGCGCATGCGGCGTCGGCCCATGCAAACGCGCAGCGGGTCGCTGAACTGCAGGATCAGCTCAGCTCTCGCACGATCGAGATCGAACATCTGAAGCTGACGATCGCAAAGCTTCGCCGTATGCAATTCGGTCGTAAGTCCGAGAAGCTGGAGCGTCAGATCGAGCAGCTTGAGCTACGACTTGAGGACCTTCAGACCGACGAAGGTGCGGCCGCCCAGGCTGACGCGAAGAAGACGCAGCCACGTCGCGAGAGCACCGGTCGTAAATCACTACCCGATCACCTTGAGCGAGAAGAGCGCGTACATCTACCCATTGATGAGCACTGCCCAGGATGTGGTGGCGCGCTCAAGCCGCTGGGCGAAGATGTGTCCGATCAGCTCGAATACGTGCGTGCGCACTTCCGCGTCATCCATCATCGGCGCCCCAAGTTCGCCTGTTCGTGCTGCGACTGCATCGTACAGGCCGCGGCGGCGAGCCGCCCAATCGATCGTGGTCTTCCGGGGCCGGCACTGCTCGCACATATCGCCACATCAAAGTTCGCGTACCACATCCCGTTCTACCGGCAGTCCGTCATGTACGCGCGCGACGGCGTCGAGATCGAACCGGGCACCATGGGCCACTGGCTGGGTAGTGTGACGTGGCTGCTCAATCCATTGGTCGACGCGGTGCGCCGCCACGCACTTGGCGGCGCCAAGGTTCACGGTGACGACACGCCGCTGCCGGTGCTCGCGCCCGGCAATGGCAGGACGAAGACAGGCCGGCTCTGGGTGTATGTGCGCGACGATCGGCCCAGTGGTTCCCTGGAAGCTCCTGCGGTCTGGTTTGCCTATACACCGGATCGTCGCGGCGAACATCCCCAGCGACATCTTGCCAACTTCCAGGGCGTACTGCAGGCAGACGCATTCGCCGGTTACGCGGAGTTGTACGTCGGTGGTGCGATTCGAGAGGCAGCGTGTATGGCACATGCACGACGAAAGCTGCACGATTTGCACGCTGTGCGGCCATCGCCGATTACCAGCGAAGCATTGAAGCGCATCGGCGCACTCTATCGCATCGAAGAGCACATTCGTGGGAAGCCACCTGAAGAACGACGGCGCATCCGCCAGGCGCAAGCCGTTCCGCTGCTTGATGACATGAAGCGGTGGTTCGAGGCGACGCTTCTCACACTCTCCGCGAAGTCCGACACCACCAAAGCGATCCAGTACTCGTTGAATCGCTGGCCCGCGCTGGTCTATTACTGCAGCGATGGTCAGGCCGAAATCGACAATCTGATCGCGGAGCGTGCATTGAGGGGCGTGGCGATCGGGAGGCGGAATTTTTTATTTGCCGGCGCAGACTCAGGCGGGGAGCGCGCAGCCGCCATGTACAGCCTGATTGGTTCTGCCCGCCTGAATGGCATTGACCCCGAAGCCTACCTGCATTACGTCATCGAACGCATCGCCGATCACCCAGCGAACCGGATTGACGAACTACTACCCTGGAACGTCGCCCCCTTGCTGCCCGCCTCCGCACACATCGATCCAATCCGCTAGCAGTCAAGCCGGTCGTGCGTCAACATCAATCGTGACGGTGCCGATCGAATGCTTACCATCAAAGCGGCTTGCAACCTTTCTGGAGAAGCATGATGCAATGGTTATCGGGCAACTGGATCTGGGTGCTGCTGGCAGTTGGCATTTTCGTCATGATGCGACGCGGCGGAATGGCTTGCGGCATGGGAGGACATCGTCATACATCGCGTGAACAACCAGCGAATGACGATCGCTCACCTCACGATCCGGTCAACGGCCATTCTGTTGATGGATCGCATGCGCCGACCGCCGTATTTGATGGACAGACGTACTACTTCGAATCGGAGCAGTCACGGGACGAATTCAACAAGGACCCTCAGCGCTTTACGAACGCCCGCACCCACCGGCACCACGGTGGGTGTTGAGCCGCGGATTGCGATCTCCAGCGTCGCCCGCCTCGCGACAAACAGATAAGCGGATGTCTGCATGAGCAAAAAGCAGGCAGGCACATCGCACGCGGCCGAACCATCCGGTCCGGATTAACCGGACGAAGACAGTCCGCCAGCGGCCGGGACGTTGATACCATTCCGGGACGTGATGCAGCCGGAAAGGATGGCGCCATCAAGCGTATCGTCGATCACCTCAGCCCGCACACAACCCGGGTCGTCGCACTTGCGCGCCCATCCGACCGCAACACCAGCACATGGCACTTCCAGCGCCACGTTTCGCATCGCGATGGCATGGACGCCACCGGACCACCGTTGCGCCCCGGTCTTCGTGCCGCAACCTTGTCGCTCCATGTGCGTTTGACTCGGCTCTTCTGACTGAGCGCGACTGTCCATCGCCATTTCAGGCAATCATCTGCAGCGCAGTGTGCGACGAAAGTCCACCGGCAGCCTGTAACGTCATTTCCCGCCGTGTCTGGCCTGCCACTTCTTCATGTACGCGATTTCTTCCCTTTGAGCCCTGATAATGTTTTTGGCCAGTCGCTTCATGTCGGGATCCTTGCCGTATTTCACCTCTACCTCAGCCATGTCGATGGCGCCCTGATGGTGAGGCATCATGTGAGACACAAAATCCTTGTCAGTGTCCCCGGTATACGGAGGTGCACTCATCTCCCTCATCATCCTTTCATCGGCTTCCCTGAACGCGGGTGTCGACGGACTCGAACCGCTATCCGCCGAACTGGACATATTCATTCCGGGCATGGATGCGCTATCCTGGGCGCCTGCAGGCGACGCCATCATGATTAATCCGGCAGTTGCGCAGATAGATGCGACACGAAGGGCAGAAAGGCCTCTCATCTTCAATCTCCTTTTGGGAAGGTTCATGCTCTGTAGTAATGGCGTTGATACTGCCCGTGGTCGAGATGCACAGCGAGCCCGTGCTCATCATGGCCGTGCCGACCGCCGTTCATCCTCTGCATCATCACTGGTTCGCCTGTCCTGTAAAAAAGGCAAACGTCAAGACGACGAAGACTGTTGAAAATGTTATCGAGCGTGGTCGTGTCGTTGAAGATGAAGATATGCGTCATCTCAACAAGGCTTCCGCCGGCGCAAGCCCGTTCCAGCTCTGTCCCGGGAGCAGCGTGGTTACGCGCCGACCGTCGGGTGAAATCCCGCTTCCTCAATGACTGTGAGCAGACGGTCCGATGGCAAGACAGAATCGATTTTTACGATTTTGGTGGCGATATTGATGTCGATCCTCGCCGTCGGGTCGGCACCGGTGATTGCACGGCTAATGGAATTTGCGCATCCACCGCACGACATATCCCTGACTTCGAATTCCATGTTTAGCTCCACAAACAAATCGGAATGATCAGCCTAAACCTTGCCATGGTGGGAAGGTCAAGAGCCTGGAGCCGACGATGCATCGGGCAGCACCAGTCGCAGCCAGACCGACAGTATGCGCGGCTGGGATCGCCCGGCATCGGCGGATACTGGACTGGCTCGCGACCGCACTGGAAAACACGTCGCTTCGTGCGTGAGAGGAACCTGGCCTGTGGGCCGGATCCGTCCCGTCCCCAGGGAGAACTTTCCCCCCGCTCACGAATACCGCAACAACGTCGCAATATTCCGGTTAAAGCAACACGGTTGCATCAAATCCAGGCTTGCCGGAGGGCGCTTCACCATCCGTGGTGCTGCGCCCTCCCAAGAGCGATGGGCGGCGATTCGGCGCAGCTTCCTTTCCTTCCCCGGCGCTCTGGCTCCCCGCCCGGCACCATCACACTTATGTGAATTTGATATCAGTTCTATCCGACTGGTGACCTTTATCGATGAGTAGTTGAAAGGTAGATTGCCTGCTGCGATTTCAGGCCAAGGGCAATCCATGAACCAGCGCATCTACCGTCGATTCAGATCCGCAGTCAGGGCGGGCGTTGTCAGCTGTGCCCTGAGCACCTGCACGGCCGTAAGTGCCGCCGATCAGAGTCCTCTGGTCATCAGGGAACAGGGAAGCTTCGCTGCCGGCGGCACGGTGACGACAGCACCAGGAACCTTCGACCCGCGTAGGCCGATGGACCCGGCGGGCCAAAGCTACCACGGCGACCACGCCTATGCCTTCTACGAGATCCCCGGCAACGCCCGGAAGTATCCGATCGTCATGTTGCACGGCGCAGGTCAGTTCTCCAGGAGCTGGGAAACGACGGCCGATGGCCGTGAAGGGTTTCAGACCATCTTCCTGCGCCGCCGGTTTGGTGTGTACCTGGTCGACCAGCCGCGCCGCGGCGATGCCGGTCGCAGCATGGTCGGGACGACCATCAAGCCAACGCCTGACGAGCAGCTCTGGTTCAACCAGTTCCGCATCGGTCTATGGCCGAAGTGCTTTGCCCATGTGCAGTTTTCGTGCGATCCGGAGACGTTGAATCAGTTCTTTCGCGCGATGACGCCGAACACCGGCCCGTTCGACGAGAACGTCATCTCGGACGGTGTTGCGGCCATCTTCAGCAAGATCGGCCCCGGCATCCTGTTCACGCACTCCCAGGGCGGCGGTCCCGGCTGGCTCATCGCCATCAGGAACGCGAACGTCAAGGCCATCGTGGCTTTTGAGCCAGGCAGCAGCTTCGTCTTTCCGGAAGGCGAAGTGCCGCCCGCGATACCCAGTGCGTTCGATACCGTCAAGGGCGAGGCCGTTCCCATGAGCCAGTTCATGGCGCTGACGAGGATTCCTATTCTCGTCATCTACGGCGACAACATCCCCGATCACCCGGTAGACCTGCCTGCCCAGGATAGCTGGCGTGCGCGGTTAGAAATGGCGCGATTGTGGCGCGACACCGTGAACAGGCATGGTGGCGACGTGACCTTGATACATCTGCCGGACATCGGCATCCGGGGCAACACACATTTCGCCTTCTCTGATCTGAATAACGTCCAGATCGCCGATCTGGTGTCGAAGTTCCTTGCGCAGAAGCATCTGGATTAATGCACTTCGCCCGACCTTTCGCAAAGTCCTGCGAACCCATCAATCTCAAAGAACAGGATAGGAGTTCAGGTTCAAATGAGCGATGAAGTCGTCAACAAAAACCGGCGTGAGTTCCTCGGAAGGTCCGCGCTTGCTTTCTCATGTGCACTGACAGGAGTTCCAGCAATGGCCACCACCGCTGCCGCCGCCACCTTCGACTACAGAAAGAATCCGTTCACGCTGGTCTACGAAAACGCGAGCACGAAGAACGAACCGGGCAAGGTCAATATCCACCCGGTCAACTACGATCTCAACGGCCTGAACATCGTCGCCAACGTCTATACCCCGGCTAACTACGATCCGAAGAAGAAGTACGCCGCGATCGTGGTCGCCCACCCCAATGGCGGGGTGAAGGAGCAGACCGCCGGCCTGCACGCGCAGCGCCTGGCCGAACTGGGCTACATCACGATCGCCATGGATGCCGCATATCAGGGCGGCAGTGGTGGCGAGCCACGCAGCACGGACAAGCCGCAGTTTCGCACCGAGGACATCCACGGTGCGGCGGACTTCATCACCCTCTATCCGGGCGTCGATCCCGAACGCCTGGGGCTGCTTGGCATCTGCGGTGGCGGCGGGTATTCCCTGAATGCGGCCAAATCCGACAAGCGCTTCAAGGCCGTGGCAACGCTGAGCATGTTTAATTCCGGCCGTGTTCGCCGTAACGGCTTCGCGGACTCGCAACTGAACACGCTCCAGCAGCGCCTCAAACAGGCTTCAGACGCACGTGCGCAGGAAAAGGCCGGCGGAAAGATCCTCTACTCCGGCGACGCCGACATGACCGACGCGCAGATCGCCGCGCTGCCGTTCGAGATGTACCGGCAGGGCTACGAGTACTACTGGCGCACCCACGCACATCCCGGTTCGACCTTCAAATACACCACGAGCAGCCTGCTCGACCTGATGCGGTGGGATGCCACCGACCAGATCGAACTGATCGAGCAGCCCCTGCTGATGATTGCCGGCAGCAAGGCCGACAGTCTGTATATGACCGAGGAAGCCTTCGCCAAGGCAACGGGCACGAAGGACAAGGAACTGTTCGTGATCGAGGGCGCCACGCACATCGAAACCTACTGGGTGCCCAGATATGTGGACGCCACGATCGGCAAGCTGACACCGTTCTACGCGAGAACCCTGTGATCCCGCACGCGGTGCGACGATTCACCCTGCCTCTGCTGACTGGAGGAAGTTGATGACTAAGCGCCCTGATAACCCGGATCCTGTGGTGGTCGCTCCACCCGCCACCGTGCTGGCCGTCGGCGCCACCGGCAGCATCGGCCGCATGGTGGTAGCCGAGGCCCTTCGGCAGGGATACGCGGTTCGGGCATTGGTTCGCGACGAAGCCAAGGCGCGTCGCGTTCTGCCGCCAGAGACGCAACTGGTGGTCGGCGAGGTTACGTCCGGGGAAGGCCTGGCAAGGGCAGTCGAGGCCGTTGATGCCGTTGTCTTTACGCTGGGCGCAGGAAGCATGCGTGGCGAGCGTGCGGAAGCGGTCGACTACGGCGGCGTACGCAACGTGTTGATGGCCCTGGGCCATCACAAGCCCCGGATCGCGCTCATGACCGCCATTGGCGTGACCAAACGTGAAGATCCCCACCTGGGCGCACTCGGAGGTCACGACTGGAAACGGCGATCCGAGCGGCTGGTGCGTGCCAGCGGTTGCGTCTACACCATCGTCAGGCCCGGCTGGTTCGACTACAACGAACCCGATCAGCAACGGCTGGTGTTACTGCAGGGCGATACCCGCTGGGCCAGCGACGCCAGCGATGGGGTGGTCTCGCGCCAGCAGATCGCCGAAATGCTCGTGCGCAGCCTTTCAACACCCGCTGCTGCTTTCAGGACTGTCGAACTGGTGGCGGAGCGTGGGCCTGCGACCCAGGATCTTGATGCGCTGTTTGCGCCGCTGGTCGCCGATCCGCCTGGTTCGATGGACGGGGTACGCGACGTCAACAACATGCCGCTCGAAAAAGAACCCTCACGCGTTCGCGAGCAACTGGTCGCGCAGCATGCTGCCGGTCATTGAAATCTTGCGCACCGGCTGTTGCCAACGGCCTGCGAAATACGGAGGAACGTCATGAAACTGTTCGCGCGGGCGCTCATTCTATCGGCTGCAATCCTGAGCGTGAGCAATCCGGTCCCTGCTCAGGAAAAGGTATCTCCAGTGTCTGAAAAGCCCACGCTGACCAACAGTAAGCAACCGACCCGGGCCCAGCAGTTGATGGGTGACGTCGACCCCAAGCTCGCAGAGCTCACCGACAAGGTGCTCTTCGGCGACGTGTGGGAGCGCAGGCAGCTCTCAAAGCGTGACCGCAGCCTGGTCACGGTTGCGGCGCTCATCGCGCTCAATCGCCCCGACCAGCTTCGTTCGCATATGGCGTTGGCCCTGCAGAACGGTGTGACCAGAGAGGAACTGGTCGAGACGATCACGCAGCTCGCCTTTTATACGGGCTGGCCCAATGCCGTTTCCGCAGTGCCGGTCGCGCGCGAGGTATTCCGGACAGCGGATGCTTCGGCGAGCCAGCCCGCTCGGGGAGCGCAGGCTCGGGAGGATCGAACGATCACCGTCATACGCGCGGGGTCCCTGCCCTCCGCTCACGGATCTGCCGACCATTTCACCGGCCAGGTACAGGTGGATTCACGGTTCCAGACGCAGGCGCCTGCACGCACCGGTGGCGCGATCGTGACGTTCGAGCCGGGTGCGCGCACGGCCTGGCACGCCCATCCACTGGGACAGACGTTGATTGTCACGGCCGGTATGGGACTGGTGCAGCAGTGGGGTGGGCCGGTACAGGTCATCAAGCCAGGCGACGTCGTCTGGATTCCCCCCGGGGTCAAGCACTGGCATGGCGCCACCCGCACCTCGGGCATGACGCACGTTGCGATCGCGGAAGCGCTTGATGGCAAGTCGGTCGACTGGATGGAACGGGTGACGGATGCCCAGTATCTGGCAGGTCAGCCCAGGTAATGCAAGGCGTCGCGCAACACCGTGAAGGCGGGTGAACTCTGGCGCCGGCTCGGATAGTAGAGGTGGTATCCCGGGATGGGTGGGCACCAGTCAGCTAGTACGCGTATCAATAGACCGTCCTTGATATGCCTCTGCACCAGGTCCTCCGGCATGTACGCCAGTCCGAGCCCCTTGAGGGCCGCGTCCAGACGCATGCCGATGTTGTTGAAGACGAGCTGGCCTTCAACGCGCACTTTCAGCTCTTCCCCTTTCTTCCCGAACTCCCAGGGGAAGATGCCGCCATAGGTTGGCAGGCGAATCGTGATGCAGTTGTGGCGGATGAGGTCGCGCGGGGTCTTCGGTCGCGGATGCCGGGCGAAGTAGTCCGGAGAACCGATCACGGCCATTCGCACGTCGGGACCAATACGCACGGCGATCATGTCTCTCGCGACCTGTTCGCCGAGGCGGACGCCGGCGTCGTAGCCCTCGGCCACGATGTCGGTCAAGCCGTAGTCCACGGTGACCTCGATATGGATGTCCGGATGCTCCGGCAGGATTTTGGCGAGCACCGGCTGCAGGACCGTGATAGCCGGATGTTCACCGGCTGTGATGCGCAGCGTGCCTGCCGGCTTGTCCCGGAATTCGCTGAGCAGGGCCAGTTCGGTGTCGATCTCCTCGAATCGGGGGGCGATCACCCGTAACAGCCGATCGCCCGCCTCAGTGGGGGAAACGCTGCGGGTCGTGCGCGCGAGAAGCCGCACGCCTAGCCGATCTTCCAGCTGTCGCATGGCCCGGCTCAGTGCCGGCTGTGACATGCCGAGCCTGGCGGCCGCGCGGGTAAAGCTGCGCTCGCGCGCCACGACCGAAAAAATCGCGAGCTGGTCGTAGCCTTCGATCGACATTTATACGCTCCGGTTATAAACCCTTTCCGATTATGCCACCTAGTATCGCCAATCGTTCGGGTCTAGAGTTACCTTTACTGGAGGGCATCATGAACACACGCAAACTCGGCAGCAGCCAGCTCGAAGTGTCCGCCATCGGCCTCGGCTGCATGGGCCTGAGTCATGGCTACGGACCTGCCACGGACACCCGGCAGGCTGTGTCGCTAATCCGCGCGGCGGTGGACCGCGGTGTGACCTTCTTCGATACCGCCGAGGTCTACGGCCCATATCTCAACGAGGAAGTGGTCGGTGAGGCGCTCGCTCCAATGCGCGACAAGGTGGTGATCGCCACCAAGTTCGGCTTCACCTTCGGCGACGACAACCGGCAGCAGATCCTCAACAGCCGGCCGGAGCACATCCGCTGGGCTGTCGAAGGCTCGCTCAAACGCCTGCGTACCGACGTGATCGATCTGCTGTACCAGCACCGGGTTGACCCCGAGGTGCCGATCGAGGATGTGGCCGGTACGGTCCGGGATCTGATCGCCGAAGGCAAGGTAAAACACTTCGGCCTGTCCGAGGCGGGCGCGCAGACTGTCCGCCGCGCCCACGCCGTGCAACCCGTCACGGCCCTGCAGAGCGAATATTCGATGTGGTGGCGCGAGCCCGAGACGGAGATCCTGCCGACTCTGGAAGAGCTTGGAATTGGCTTTGTGCCATTCAGCCCGCTGGGCAAGGGGTTCCTGACGGGCGCCATCAAGGAGGGCACGACCTTCGGCAGTGACGACTTCCGCAGCATCGTGCCCCGGTTCTCGCAGGAAGCGCTACAGGCGAACCAGGCGCTGGTGGACGAACTCGGCCGGATAGCCGGGGACAAAGGGGTAACGCCCGCCCAGATCGCCCTGGCGTGGCTGCTGGCCCAGAAGCCCTGGATCGTGCCGATTCCCGGCACCACCAAATTGCACCGGCTCGAAGAGAACCTCGGCGCCGCATCGGTGGCGCTGTCCGACGACGACCTGCGTACGATCGCCGGCGTTCTGGAGCGGGTCCAGATTCAGGGCGAGCGCTACCCCGCCGCGCTGCAGGCCCGCGTGGGACGATAGGTCAGGAGAAGCCACGATGTCATTGTCTGCGGACCACTTTCGCCGGACGCTCGTGACAGCACTCGCAACGCTTCCCGTGTCCGGCATCGCGGCAGCGTCAGGCTCGGGTGGTGAGCAGCGACGCGCCGGATCGCGCACGCTCGTGGCCTACTTTTCCCGCACCGGCAACACGCTGGTAATCGCCGGCCTGATCCATCGGTCACTCAACACCGACCTGTTCGAGATCCGGCCCGCCGCCCCTTATCCCGAGGAGTATCTGGCGACCGTTGAGCAGGCGCAGCAGGAGCGTGATAGCGGCCGTGAGCGCGCGCTGCAGGCTCGGGTCTCCAACATGAAGGACTACGACACCGTGTTCCTGGGGTTTCCCATCTGGGGAGAAACAACGCCGCCGGTCATCCGCGCTTTCCTCTCTGCTCACGATCTGTCCGGCCGGACGCTGATCCCCTTCATCACCCACGGCGGTTACGGCCTTGGAAGCAGTCAGTCAGTGCTCGCCAGCCACGCGCCGCGGGCAAAGCTGCGCAGTCCATTCGTCATGGAAGCGGATCAGGAGCGCAGGACGATGAATTCCGTCAACGAGTGGCTCAACGTAACCGGCCTGACCAGGGTATTCGGCGCGGCCTGAACCCACCTCATTGCACCATCGACTCTCATCAACACAAGGGATTAACCATGCAAGACGTGACACTGAACAACGGAATGAAGATGCCGATCCTCGGGTACGGCGTCTTCCAGATCGCCGACGAGGCGGAATGCGAACGCTGCGTCGTGGACGCGGTGCAGGCGGGCTATCGCCTCATCGACACTGCGGCGTCCTACAGGAACGAGGAAGCAACGGGGCGTGGACTCAAGCGTTGCGGCGTACCCCGCGACCAGCTTTTCGTCACCAGCAAGTTGTGGGTTGAGGACGTCAGCTATGAGCGTGCCCGGGTGGCCATCGACAAGTCGCTCAAGCGTCTTGGCCTCGATTACCTCGACCTGTTCCTGATCCACCAGCCATTCTCGGACGTCCACGGCGCATGGCGGGCGATGGAGGAGGCCCACCGTGCGGGCAAGCTTCGCGCAATCGGTCTGAGCAACTTCCAGCCTGATCGTCTCATGGATATCGCGTGCTTCAACGAAGTGAAGCCGGCCGTCAACCAGATTGAAGTGAACCCCTTCCACCAGCAGGCGGAAAGCGTCGACTTCATGCGTGAGCTTGGCGTGCAGCCGGAGGCGTGGGCACCCTTCGCCGAAGGACGGAACAACCTGTTCCAGAACGAGCGGCTGGTGGCGATTGCGCAGCAGCACGGCAAGACCGTAGGACAGGTCGTGCTGCGCTGGCTGGTTCAGCGCGGCGTCGTTGCCCTCGCGAAGTCCGTGCGCAAGGAGCGGATGCTGGAAAACCTCGCCGTCTTCGACTTCGAGCTGTCCGGGGAAGACATGCAGGCCGTCGCAACGCTGGAGACTGGCACAAGCAGCTTCTTCTCCCACCGCGATCCGAAGATCGTTAAGTGGATGAGCGAACGAAAGCTCGACCTCTGACACGCAGTCCAGCTCAAGGTGAGTTGCTGAACCCGAGCGCCGCGTCTTGCATTGCCGACAACCTTATAGATCGAGAGACCCGATGCGCTTCGCGGCACCGGCGGATCGGCGGCGACGTTCGCGACATCGGATAGATCCTCGATGCGAGCGGCCGCGAGGAGCGGGTTTGGTGCACGCAGGCGTACGTCGCCCGTTCCCTCGAGCCGTTCGATTCCCGGGGACGAAGCACTTTCCTGGCTGTCCAGAGCTGAGCTGGAGCGTGCAAGACACTATCCGAACCCGGCGATGGCGCGGCGCTTTTTGGTGGGTCGTGCAACGCTACAAAGAATCCTTGGAAAAATGGTTGGCTGTGCGCCGCGTGCGCTCGTGCTGACCGACGACGCCGACGGACAACCCCGACTATTTCGGCCGGAACCGCGACGGGCTGTTCACGTTCAGGTGGCGTACGCCGGGGTATAGATCATTATCGGCCTCTGCAACACAGAGGTGGGTATCGGTGCAGTCATGCCAGCACCTCTGGCGCGCCGCACCGAAGCGATATTCGCCGACGTCGAACACCGGACCGAGACCGACTTCGTTACAGGTCTCCTCGCAGGCAGTCACGGTACCCCCGAACAACACTCGGCCCGGCACTCAGGCGTCGCCCGTCTTGCTGCCCTTGGCAAACTCGGTGCCGCCCCGACGATCACGGCAGAATATGCTGCCGCAACGATCATCCACTCCGCGCCGGATCGGCGATGCCACATTCTCGATCTGCCAATGCCCGGCAAGATTACGGCCGCCGTCGCCATGCCCCAAAAGATCAGCCGCGTAGACGCATTCGGCTGGGTCAAGGACTGATCTGTCCCGCCGGAGGAGCGCGCGTGCCTGCCATGCATCGCACATCCGGCGGCGACCGAGGCAGCTCACCGCTTTACCGCACTGGTTGCCTTCACCGCGTTGCATTATCCGGTCAAACGTCTATATTTGACTGATGAAAATCTGCCTCAGGCGGAGCATTGTTATGTTATTCCCCCTGCTCGAGGGAGCGCATCATGGGTTGGCTTAAACTTGCGCTGATCATCGTCGTGGTCGTCGGTATCGCCAAAGGCATCCAGCTGTTCAATCGTCATTGCCGACGCCGCTTTGGGCATTCGTTCTTCACGATGCGAAGCTTCTGGATTACGGCCATCACAATCAATCTGGTGTGGTGGGGACTTTATTTCTGGGCCCAGGCGACCCTGCACCACACCCCCCTGTCTGACGGGCTCATTCTGATGGCCCTCGGGCTTGTTGCTGCCGCGTGGCTTGTCTACGAGAACGTCCGAGATACCGACCTGCTATACGGCTTCGGGGGCTCAGCACTACAAATTGCGCTGTTCTTCCCGCTCGCTGTCTGCAGCTTTGCCGTTCTCGCAGTTGCAATGGTTGTGATGGTCGTCGCTTCGTACAAGGGGGCACCCGCTTGGCTTCTCGATTCGTGAGAATCATCGACCTCCTATCAACCATCCCGATCGTGTCCTCGATATCGTTCAGGGCGATTGTTTCGCACAGACCGCGAGAACTCAGAACAGGCCCACCGGGTCAGCCGACCTGTCCCAGCTATAGATAATGATTTCCTTGCGCGGAACGGTATTTCCCGCGCCGCCAACCGTGTACTGGATATCGACACATTCCATCTCAAACTGCGCAAACAATGCCCTGATTGCAGGATGGTCGTTGAGCGACAGAATGGCCCGCCCCTGCAGTCCTCCGATCATGTTTGCCATACGCTCGTACTGTTCGAACCCGAACGGCACACCGTAGCCCTCTGTTTCGAAATACGGAGGATCGAGATAAAAAAATGTATGCGGCCTGTCGTATCGCTCAATACAGGCGTGCCACTCAAGCTTCTCGATGTACGCACCTGATAGCCGGAGGTGTGCTGCGGACAGGGTCTCTTCCAGCCTGAGCAGGTTCAGCCCTGGCGGCGAGGTCGTCGCAGTGCCAAACGACCGACCTTCCACGCGACCGCCGAAGCAGTTTTGCTGAAGGTAGTAAAAGCGTGCCGCGCGCTGGATGTCGGTCAGTGTGTGAGGCGGTGTATCACTTAGCCACCTGAACACCTCCCGGCTGGTCAAGGCCCACTTGAACTGACGAACGAACTCTTCAAGGTGATGCTGCACGACGCGATAGAGGTTGATCAGATCGTCGTTCACGTCGTTGAGCACTTCGACGTCCGCAGGCGGGCGCATGAAGAACAGGGCCGCCGCGCCGGCGAATACCTCAACATAGCAGGTATGCGGAGGAAAGCGCGGAATCAGAACGTCCGCGAGCCGTCTTTTGCCGCCTATCCATGGAATGATGGGCATCGCCATGCTGTCTCCCGCGCTCAGCGCTCCGCCCCGACATCGCGATCATCCGGGAACAGTTCCGGCTGCACATTGCTGCGCTCGTGCGCCCGACGGGGACGACGCTGCCGGTCACACTGGTCCGCCCGATCCCGGCCGGCCCGATCCCGCTGAACAGGCATGGTTTGTACGAAGTCCGTCACCATTGCAGCCAAGCTGCGATCATCGGCGCTCTGCGAGCCGCCCATCGCGTGAATCACACCTTGCCATGCTTCGAATGAGGCGCCATGCGCGTCCCGCAATGCATGGCGCGCCTGACCGCCCAGCTCTGGTCGCCAGTAGCGCGCCGTCTCGCCGCGCGCCATCATGTGCACCACGGCCTGCTTCGGATAGCGCCGGGTTTCACCGCGCGCGAGCCGCCGCGTCGCGTTGGCCTCGACGCCGTGCTCGCGCAACTGGATAGCAAACCGCTCACGCCAGCGTTGCAGATCCTGTTTGCGCGGATTGAGGCGCTTTCCGTCTACTCCACGCACCTGCACGCTCAGATGCACATGGGGGTGAGCCTCGTCATCGTGCGCAGCGAAGACATACCGTCTGCCGTCACCGAACTCCTCCGCCGCGAATGCTCGCGCCGCGACACGCACCGCCTCGCGGTCCGTGCCCGGCGGCATCGACAGCAACACATTGAAAACCTCACGTCGGCGGCTTTCTTCCGGGATGCCCCAGCCGCCCAGTTGCCAGGCGTCGGTCAGATCGCGAAGCGCCTCGCGACCAAGCACGGTCTGGCCATCCTGGTCCTCAAGCTGGACCCGCCCGTTGCGCGAGATATAGCGCAGATGCCGCCGCACAGCACCCATACCCTGCGCACCAGACGCCTTGTTCGTGATCTTGACCATCACCTCGGGCGTGCGCCTGAGCGTGCGCACAAGCTGCTCGCGCATGCGTCGCACATCGCGACCGAGCTGAGCGCGTGACATGCGCGGCGCGCGAACATGCCGCAGCGGATCGTGGAACAGCCGGTCCCCCCAGTTCAGCAGCATCTGGTCGACATAGGTCTTCGGGAACGCCATCCTAGCGGCTCCATCGATCAAGATTGGCACGCAGCAGCTGCGTGACCGCCCGCAGGTGCGCATCGATTACGCTGCGGGCTGTCTCGACCACGTACCGCGCGTCGCCTGAATCACCGCGCGCCTGCAGCCGACCAAGCAACACGATGAGCGTCGCCAGCTGCTGGTTCGAATCTGCGAGCAGTCGCATCTCCCGCTCGCCGAGTTGGGGCTCATGCACGAGCTGCGCGCGGATCACCGCGACCAGCCAGCGATTGACATTCATTCCACCTACGCCCGCGTGCTGCCTGGCGACTTCGAGCTCTTCCCGCGTGAGACGGATCTCGACACGCTCGCGATGCCCGTGTAGCAGAAAGCGACCCGACACACGGTCAGCTATCGCCGCCCGAGATTCATCCTGAGCCAGGGCGCCATGCACCAGTTGCCGGACACCATCCGCAGCGGTGACGCAGCGGGCCGCACACCACGCTTCCCACCGCCCTTTCGCGGGCCCAAGATCCACACACAGTCGCTCTCGCGTGATCACTTGCGTGCTCCTACAGTGAGGGCGGTGCAGGCTCAGACGGGGCACGTTCGACTTCACGGCTCTGGGCGCGATCAGGAGCAGCGCGGATGCGACGGCTGCGGGCAGAAGGCGCCTCCGGATCGAACACGCGCGGCCGGGGGACCGTTACCCCTTCAGCTTCAAACGCCCCCATCAGCCGTTGCGCATGCTGCTGCACCAGTGCGATGGATCGTTCGCTCAGGCCGTGCTGCCGCATGGCCGCGGTCAATACCGCCATCTGCACAGCCCGCTCCTCCGGCGGCACGACCGAAGGCTTGCGCCGCCGCAGGGCCTGCGCCTGTTCCGGCGTCGACGCCCTATGCTCTTCGCTTCTTTCGCGTTCGCGCTCTCTTTCCGGCGCAGCCGCGCGAGGCTGCGTTCGCTCCTGGCCCGCGACGTCAACCTGCCAGGTATTGCGGTAGACGTCCTTTTCCTCCTCGCCGATGACGGTTCCCGTTGCGTCGACCACCGGCACGGTGACCGTCACCAGACGCCGGCCAAGATTTTCAAGGACGACCTGTTGCCCGGCGAGCGCGCCCGATTCGGCAACAGCCCTTTCCAGGTCCACGCCCCACACGACATGGTCCGCACCGCCCGCGTCGCGATACACAACGTAGTACGAGTCGCTGCGCGCGGGATTGTGCTGGTAGGGCGCACCACCGTGCTCCACGAGCTCACCGGCGTAGCGCTGCCGCTCGTGCCCCTCCGCATCGGCAACAGGCGGCTCAACGTCAGGGGCTGCCGCCTGTCGAAGTGGTGCTGCGGGTGCTGGGGCGGCGGGTGAAGCGACCGGCACCCCGGGGCCCGGTTCCGGCTGCCGCACGTCGACTGACGTGGCCGGTTTCCCACCTGACGCCTGCATTGGGCCGGGCGCCGTTGGGGGGGCCTTCGTCGAAGCGGCAGACGCTTGCGCAGCGGCGGCCGGTCCGGTTACCTCGATGCGGTTCGTCAGCCGGTCGCGGCGGCCCTCGGCCAGCCGCGCGAAGTCGACCGGCTTCGGTTCATATCCGCTGACCTCGATGCCCAGCAGCGTTGCCTGCACCCACACCTCCTGGCGGAACTGTGGATGTCCCGACACGCGGATGCGTCCCCAGTCCTTGGCGCGGACCATGTCCACCATCGACTCGACGACATCGGAGCGGTTGTGTTCCGTCACGAGGTACGGGCCGATATCCTCGAATGCGAGTTGATGCGGTGTGTCCTTCAGAAAATACTGGTTGCCCGCACGCAGATAGCGCTTGCGCACCTTTTCGGGCGGACTGCCAAGCGGCGCCCAGTGCTGGGCAGGCACATCCTCGCTGCCGCGTGCCGGGTTCTGCGGCTTCGCCGGCTGCTGCTCTCCCGCCCGCGATGGCTCGTCGGCCCGAATCGCCTGATCGCGCAGTCGGGCGCGCGCCGCGTCGAATTCGCGCCGCCGGCGTGCAGCCAGTGCATCGGTGGCCGTCTGGTCAAAACGGCCAGAGCTTGCGGTACCGCCCTGCGGGTCAGGCAAGGGCGGCGGATCCGGTTCAATCACGTTGATGACGGGTTCCTCCGCCGGGGACCCCGAGGAGGTGACGGTTTCATCCATGATGAATCTCCCTCTGATCACTGCGCTCGTACCGAACGCCTAACGCGTTCAGCGTTCCTGCCCTTCGCCCGGTTCGCGACCGGCGCGCTCCTTCGACTTCGCCAGTGCCGCTGCGCGCGCCTCGCGCACCCGCGTCCACGTCACGCCCTGAAGCTGGTCCAGCGTCGCATCGAGATCGCCGCCAAAGCCCACCTCCCGGGCGGACTTTTTCAGCGATGCGACCGTCCGCTCGAGCAGGTCGCGCGAGCGGTCCCACGGATATACCTTGCCGTGGTTGCCGTCGTATCCAACCTGAACCTCCGCGCCATTGAGGCGCTGGTTCTCGTCCATCCACCGCAGCCGGTCCGAAACGAACTCCATGTTCGACTTCGCGTGGAACACGACGCTGCGCGCGGATACCTCCTGGATCAGATAGTGTTCGGTGTTGAATACCTCGCCACGATAGGGGCCACCGTTCTCGCGTGGCACGGCCATGCGGATCTGTGCGCCGAACCGGTGTTGTGCGAGCGCCTTGATTTCACCGGGCACGTCGTCGAGGCCGTACAGCGGCTCGCCGGCCTGGCGTCGGGCGGGTGCCCCCGCTGCACGCGCGGCAGGTGGGTCCTGCTTCGGCGGATCGGCTTCGCGGCGATCCGGCTCCTCCGGCTGCGACTGTCCCTGCGCGGCGCCTGCCGGCGCCGTCGTCGGCCCGGCCGTCTGGCTTTCCTGCGGCGCTGGCGCCGGCACCTCCTGACCGCTGCCCCGCCGCCGTGCCGCGCGGCGCCGACCCGCTACCTCGCCCTCACCGACAAGCTTCTCTTTCACGTTACTCATGGTCTGGTCCTCCTTCGATCCATCCGACCCGTCTGCCGCAACGGCCTGTCCCTCCGCCTCGACACCGGTCACGTGACGCGCGACGACGCCATAGAGCGACTCGCGCAACACCTCACCCACCGCATGACTCCCGGACAGGACTGCCATGTCGTCAAAGTCCGTCGGCACTTCGCCGCCGATCGTGGCCTGCGACGCGAAGCGTGGCTCGGCCAGCACCGAAGACGTGCCGAGCGCCGCCTGCCTCGCGTGCTCGTACCCGGGACCGAGGTCGGCGAGCACGAGCATTTCTGCTTCCGGGTAGCGTCCGCGCCACATCGCGGCCACTGACCGCAGGTTCCCGCTCGACAGCGCCGCGATGCTGAACCAGCCCGTTGCCTCCCACACCGCCAGTGCCGTCGCGACACCCTCAGCGACCAGAATCGGCGTCGCGGCTCCTTCCCGGAACCCATCGGGCTCAACTGCCCAGTAACCCCCGGACTTCGCCCCCCCGGCGAGCGCGGACTTGCGTCCCTGCGCATCGATCAGTTCCAGCGTGGACAGCGCATCGCCAATGCGCACCGGCACGACCAGAACCCGGCCCGTCAGCACCTCTTCCGCGCTACGCGGCGCATAGCCGAGCAATGCGTGCAGTTCCTCGGCTTCCAGCTCCCGCAGCGTCGGCACCGCCCTGACCCGCTTGCGCCCGAGATACGGATGCCCCGGCGCCACCGGGCGCGCCCACTGCCAGATCGACAGCGCCTCGCGGGCCACCGCCGCCTGCCGCGCCCGGGCGCGGGCTTCGAGATCGGCCCGGTCCGCAGCCGGGCGCACCGGCGCCATCCGTGCCCGCTCTGCCGGATCCATCGCGGCGCGCGAACCCCGGACGTCGAAGCCATGCTGCTGTGCGAGCCAGAAAAGCGAGGCAAGTTTCTTGCCGCCCGATTCGCCTGCCGAGCGCCAGGTGACGCGCGCCGCGCGCTCGTTATAGTTGTGGGCGCTGCGGCTCCACTCGTCCCAGATACCGAAGCCGGCCTCGCCAAAACCCTGCTTGAGCGCAAACGCCATATCGACCCAGGTCGTATAGTCTTCTGCGGGAATCGCGGCGAGCGCGGCGCGGGCGCGCTCCTCCTCGCTCAGGTACCGTGCGTTCATCGGCGTTCTCCGTGGAGCGGCACAACGTTCGAGCCTTCGGCTGTGCGTGACACAGAACGGGGCGCACGCGAGCGCGGCACACTACCCGCCCGTGCAGCCTTGCGGCCCGCTCTGGCATCTGCCGGTCGCAACTCGCCGACGTCGAGATCGAACGTCGAAAGCCGGCGCGCCGCGACAGCCACGCGCGCCGCCGGCACTCCCAGCAGCATGAAATGCCGCTCGACATACGCAGCCGCTTCGTCATCGCCGATATCGTTGAGATGGCGTGGCAGATCGCGCGGATCCCAGGCCTGCAGCACTTCGAGATACTCCGGCGCAATGTGCATCACGCCTGTCTCGTCCACATCGTCGGGTTCAACGTCCCGGAGCCTTCGCTCCACCTGGGCCATGAAACGTACGAGGTCCATGGCGGGAACAGCCGGCGCCACACGCAGGCGCGAGGTGAAGACCGGGTCACGCCAGTAGCAGATGCGCTCGGCCAGTATCGGCTTGGTGTTTTCGAGCAGGATGATCTCCCGGTCGCGCCCCAGCTCCTTCAGTTCCTGCGGTAACAGCAGCGGGCGACGCTGCTCGGAGAAGCTCTCGCTGGACCCGCCGCGGCCGCCGAAGATCGCATTGGACCGGCTCACACTGCGCGATCGATCAGTGAAGGTGCCGAGCATCTCCGAGTATTCGTTCGCATCCTTCTGCTCGCGCGGCGCGTAGATGATCTGCATCGCGTGATTCGTCACGAAGGTCCTCGCGTCCGCACGGCCATAGACCGACTCGAGCTGCGATACCGACTGCACAATCGAAAGCAGTCGCAGGTTGTAGCCGGCCATGTAGGCCACAGCACGGGCGATGATCTGGATCTTGCCCACCGACGTGAATTCGTCCATCAGCAGCAGGCATTGATATTTGAGAGCCGGGTTGTCCTGCGGCAACTCCTTCGTGTTCAGGTTGACCACCTGGGCGAAGACGAGGTTGACCAGCAGCGCGGCCTCCGTGAGATGGTCCGGGGTGACGCCGATGTATACCGACATGCGGCGTCTGCGCACGTCACGTGGATCGAAGTCGCTCGCGCTAGTCGCCGCATCAACAATTGGATTGGCGAAGATGGTGAGCGGTGCGTTGAAGGTGGCGAGGATGCTCGCCAGCACCTTGTCGTCGTTCGCCAGGAAGCGGTTCAACGCATCGACGCATGCGCCGCTGAGCAGGCGTCGGCTCTGCAACAGCGCCTGCTGCAGGTACGCCTTGACCGGCATGCCATTGCCCGAGGACTGCCGCAGCACCTCGCCCATCGTCACCGGATAGTCGGGCACATCGAGATTGCCCCTGCGTCGTGCATCACGCCATTCGCACAGCAGCAGCACCAGGCCGAGAAAGAGGTTGCGCGCCTGGTCCTTCCAGAAATCATCGTGGCCACCAACCGGGTACAGCGCGTAGCCGATTGCGAGAATGTCACCTACGCGGAACACGCCGCCAGAAATTGCCGACAGAGGGTTGTACCGGTGTGTACGGCCGTCTTCGGCAAACGGATTGAAGAGGTACACGTCCTGTCCGTGCGCGCGACGGTAACCCGCAGTAAGGTTAAAGTTTTCCTGCTTGATATCGAGGACCACCACCGAATCGGGGTAACTTAACAGGTTGGGCACCACAATCCCCACGCCCTTGCCAGAGCGGGCCGGAGCCGCGAGCAGGACGAACTGCTGGCCCGTGAACCGCAGATAGCGGCCGCGCCACACGCCCACGACCAGGGGCGGGCCACTGTCTATGCCAGCGTGCGAACGCGTGCTCATAGCAGGCCAGCCCGGCGGATGTCCGCCTCGTTTGCGAACCGTGCGCTGCCGTAGAGACGGCGACGCGCGGATCGATCCAGCATCGCGCCAACGCCGGCCGCCGGCACGCCGAACGCGAGCAGCACACCGAACAATGCGGCACCGGCAAGCCGCCGCCCCTGCCCAGGAGTACGTCCGTCATACCAGGCCAGCGCCGCATCCGGCCACGCATGAATCCCGGCGTGAAGTGGATTGATGTGCTGGCTCGCGAGGAAAAAAAACGACGCGAGCCAGACGGCGAGTGTCAATCCCACCGCCGCCGCGGCCACGACAGCAAGCGTGATCAGTGCAGGCAGAGCGTGATAACGCATCCGGCCGATGACTGGCCGCTCCGCTTCGCTTACGTTTCGGATGTCCATGGTCTGCACTCCCTTCACCCGAAAGCCGTCTGATGCCGACGCAGCGGATCGAACCACACTTCCGTCATCGACCAGTGCCGGCCCGTCTGCACGCCGGCTTCATCGAAAAGCGGGTTGGCCTCCATGTGCGCGACCACGTCGATCGTCATGGAGAGCAGCCGCCGCAGCGCGACGTCATCCCAGGTCGACGCTTCCGGATGCTCCTTGGCCATCAATGCGAACCGTTCGATCGCCACCGCCGCGCTCGACGCGTGATAGCTCGTGATGGAGCCCGAATGGCCGGTGGTCAGCAGCTTCAGAAAGTCATAGGCTTCGCTGCCACGCAGCTCGGCGAGCAGCACGCGGTCAGGACGCATACGCATCGTGCTGGCGATCAGATCCGCCGGCGTCACCCTCGCCTGACCGTGGTCGCCCTTGCTGTAGAGAAGGTGCACCGAGTTTTCGATATGGCGGATGAAAAGCTCGCGCACATCCTCGATCGTGATGATCCGCTCGGACGGCGGAATCGAGCGGCACAGGGTCCGCATGAAGCTGGTCTTGCCAGAGCCGGTATTGCCGACCACCACAATGTTGAGACGGCTCTTGACGGCCAGATCAAAGAAGGTCGCCCAGTCCCGTGCCTCCAGGCACTGGAGCAGCCTGCCGACCGCCGGGCGGTGCACAGGCCGCAACGCGTCAGCACCATCCTGGCGGCCCCAAACTGCGTCCTCAAACAGTCCTTCACCGCGGTAGGCGTCGAGGGTTTTCTCACGCGCAGACGGGCGCCGGACCGTGATCGAGACCGTGCGCGGCGGCACGACGGGCGGCACCACAATCTGGATGCGTGAATCGCCCGGCAGCAGTGCCGACAGGATCGGATGCTGGGCGGACACCTCCTGGTTCGTAAGCGTGGCGACCGCGACGGCAAACGACATCAGACGCTCGAAATCGAGGTCGACGCAGTCGTGCGCGTGCCATCCGAGATGGGTTTCCGTCAGCACGCGCTGCGGGCGGTTGATCACCAGTTCGGTCACCGCCGGGTCATCGAGCAACCCCGCAAACGGCCGCATCAGTTCGCGTACGGAAGCGTCCTCCGCCAGCTTCGGCAAGGGCATGTCAATGCCGGCAGCGGCTTCGCCCTGGGTGCCCGGGGTGGCGTTCATGGCGCGCCCTCCGGCTCGAGCGTGTAGACCGAACTGAAGTCCAGGTCCCTCGCGACGATAATCGTGAACTCCGCGCCCTGGTTCTGCGTGAGCGTCGGCGGAATATTGATCGTACTGTCGAGCACGCGCGAGGCCATGTCGTTGCCCTGCTGCTGCGTGTTTTCGAATACGACCGACCCGTTGCTGTTGCCGCCGCGCGTTGCGAGATAGCCGATCGCATCCTGCGTCATGCCGAGCAGCATCGCTGCACCGATACGCTCACCCCAGTGGTTGTTCACGTACCCGCCCACACCGATACGTCCAAGCGCATCGGCCGCCGGCGAATCGATCTCGACCGTTACACCTTCGGGGGTCTTGATCCGGGCAGACAGGATGAACACCCGTTTCTGCCCGGGCGCGAGATTCGAGCGGTACTCGCTGTTGATCTGCGAACCACGCTCGATCAGCACGACATGACCATCATCCGAATAGACGTTCTTCGTGACCGTGCAGGTCGAAATGCCTGCCTGGGTCGAGTCAAATGCCGTATCACCCACACAGTCGATCTTCGCGCCTTCGGCAAGCGTGAGACTGCGGTTTCCCAGAAAGCCCGCGCGCACCCTGGGCGTCACCGTAGGTGTCAACGCCTGGGCAAGTGGCGAGCTGCCCTGAGACACGCCGCCCGACGTCACCGTCACACCAGACGGCGGCCGGGTCGACGTGCCCGACGTCCCGTCCGGCACATTCGCCTCGCCACCGGTGGGACCGGAACTTCCGGTCGCGAGCAGCGGTGCGTCGTAGTAGCTGCGAACCGGTGTGGTATGGCGTGGCGCGGGAACGGATGCCGCCGCCACAGGCGCTGAAACCGGTGTGCTGGCCGCCGTTGCATCACTCGCCACGGCAGCCGACGCAGGACCGCTACCCTCACCGAACACGCGCCCCTGGGCAGGCTGATCCTGAACCGCGTCCCGTCGGGCCTTCTCGGCCGCATCGTGCCGCACAAGGAATCCGTGGATGGTCCAGACCGCGCCGCCAATCACGAGCGCCACGATGATGAGCGGCACCAGCCACCAGGTACGCGCGCGGCCGCCCTGCTGCCCGAGGTCCGGCATACCCCGGTCATTCGGCGGACTAGCAAGGTCACCGTTTATGGTATCGATGACCTTTGCCTCATGAGCGTCGGGCGCAATCACGTTGCGTGGCGTTTCATCATTCATGACCGTCGCTCCGCAGGACGCGCTTTACACCACCCACCGTCGTGCCGTCCGCCGGTGGCACGCCATCGACATCAAAGGCGTCGTTCCACAGCCCCACCACCTCGTTACCCAGGCGCAGTACGAAACGCCGGGCCACCTCGTGCACGACGATCACGTCGTCATCCATGTGCCGGTCAACGACGCTCTCACTGTCGTCATCGGCGACCCGGAAAATCGCCGGGATCCGGCGGTTATTCGGAACGCGGATGTAGGTGAAACGCCCGTCGTCCCATGCCGCCGTTGGCGCAATGTCCTCCGAGTGCGGCATCACCTGCATCGAATACGCCGTATTGCGCACTGCTGGCGAGCGGTCGAGACGTTCACGTACCAGTGCGGCATCGTCGCCCGCCTTTACCTTCGCGGCCTGCGCCTCGGGATAGACAAAGGTGATGCGATACATCTCCTCGTCGTTTCCGAAATGCGCCCTGAGCGGAAGCACCACCAGATCGAAGCTGTAGCTGTGCTGGTCCGTACGGATTTCGAGATTGGTGTCGTGCGCAGCTAGCTGCGGCTTGAGATAGACATCGTGGTCGCCCCGGTTTGCGACCACCTGCCAGCCGTCCCGATCGCCCGGCGCCACAACGAGAATGTGCTCAGATGAATCGAGGGCAATATGCGTGGCAAATCCGCGCTGCGCGATGACCCGCACCACTTCGTCCTGCCGGTACACGACCTGCCGCACGCGCGAGTCACCCGACCAGCCCGGCACGTCGTAAGCGTGAGCGACGACACATACCGCTCCGAGTCCTGCGGACAGTACGCTGGTCCTTGCCTGCTTCAGCAGTTTCATGGCGTACCTCCAGACACAGGCGCTGAATCAGGGGCCGACGCCGCAGGCGTGTATTCGGGATCGCGGCTATACGCGGTCACCCGGAAGCCGAACGGGTTCTCAATCGCCGTACGTTCACGCGTAAAGATGACCGGCCGGTAGGTGAATGCCAGCGTGATGACGAAGCGCTGCGGCGGCTCCGCGTTTTCGATGCCGTTTTTCCACGTGGTTCGCTCGATGTGCACCACAGCCCGACCCGGCTCGTCCGGCACGAGGGTCGTCGACAGAATCCGGATGCGACGCTGCGTGTTGGCGCCGAGCTGCCGGTCGAGGGCATCCGGCCCGCTGTAGATCGAGCGGTAATCGCGCGCCGCCCGGTCGTCGCTCATGTCGAGCACGCGGTCATAATCCATCTGGAGCAAGCCCCAGTCGTAGCGCTCGCGCGAGCGCACATACACCTCCACCCAGTGCTTGTCCTCGATGTCACGCATATGGATGTGCTTCGCATCGAGCACATCGATCACCTGTGCCTCGCCCGTCAGGCGGTCCACCTCGATCGGAAGCGGCACCACCCGGTAGAACGGCACCATCACCGCCAGTGCGACGGCACAGAGGATCGCCACCACGACTGCAGCCGCAGCGACATGCCATGCACGACGCTCAGACCTCTCCTGGAGGTGCGTAACCGACACCTCGAAGTCCAGCGCCCGGCGGTAGCCCCGTGATTTGCCCATTTCACGCTCACTGCTCATGGCTGTCTCCGCGGGACGGAGGAACCGGCGCGACATGATTCACCGGGACGCGATGCAGCCCATCTGGCAACACCTGTTTAGGCGGGTTACCCGAGCACCCATTAATAAGTATGACTAACTGAAATACGAGGATCACCACAATCGATCGGAACATTCTCGGTCTCCTGACTGGGCGGGATCAGTTCCCGAAACTCGAGGGCACCATCTGGTCCTGCAGCCGGGCGGTATTGCCCGCGCGCTTGAGCACGAGCTCCTGCTGCTGCTCGGCAATCAGCCGGTCTTCGGAGTCGGCCAGCATCCGGAAGAGCTGTAGCTTCGTCATCTCGTTGCCGACTGCAGTGCTCTCGATCTGAATGCGCGCCTGCAGCTCTCCGATGCCCTTCTGGTCCTGCGTCACGTCGATCTGCTGCATCAGCCCCTGGATCTGGTCGAGCTCCTGAAGTTCGGTCTGGTAGGCCTGGGTACCGAACGCCTTGTCCTGAAACGGCTTGTTCAGCGCGCGCTGGCAGACCTGCTGGTCGAGGCCTCTCTGGTCCTCGCAGTTGTAAATCTGGCTCGCCGAGCGCAACGTCTGGGCATTGCCGGTCAGGCCGACATAGCCACCGTTCTGGATCGCCGTATACACTGACTGCCAGTTGGACGGCAACGAGTTGGGGAGTACCGGGTTGTTCATCAGCTCGCCAAAGCCGCGGGTGCCGCTAAGGGACTGGTACAGCTGCATCTCCTGCTGCACTTCGTCCTTCAGTTGCCCCACCGTTGCGATCGCCTGCACAACGTTCTGGGCGTCGTACACAGGGATACCCTGTGCACGCGCCCAAGACGACATCAGCAGCACAGCCGTTGCTGCTACGACAGAGCCGATACGGGAATGAATAAGCGACCTGATCATGACGATGAACCTCCTGTGCTGTCCTGGTCGCCCAGATGTTCGCGAGCCGCGCGCTGGTAGGCCGGAACCTGTTCGGTGCTGCCGGCTGCCTTCGCGCCGTCGGACTCTCCGCTTCGACTGCTGATCCGGCCACCGGGCCCACGCAGGCCATGCCCCAGTCGCACGACGGCACCTAGCCCCCTCACCGCACCACGCGATGCGAATCCGGCAACGAATGCACCGAATCCCGAAACCGTCGCGCCACCCGCGAGCCCGGAAGCAACCGCAGGTAACTGCCATCCGATGGCAGCGAGAAACAGTGACGTGATGAACAGGCCGAACGCCGCACCCCACGGGGCAATCGCAGTGAGCACGGCCTGCCCCGCCGCCGAAAGCGCCGTCGCGTTGGCATCGGGCGATGAGGTCGTGACATTGAACGGTGCCAGGTCTGCCGAAAACGCTGTCAACGCCATTCCGAGAAAGGCTGCGATGAGAACCTGCAAGAGCGCGTAGTTCGTCACCTTCGCCGTCCACGCCTCAAAGAAGCGCGCGGTCGGGCCGAATGCTCCGCACGCGATGAAAAGTGGACCGAGTCCCAACACCAGGTCCAGCAGCATTCTGGCCATCGTTACCTCGAAGGCCAGCACCATGAGAAAAATTGCGCCGCCCAGCCCGACGATGAATCCACCGGCCATATCGCCCATGCCTGCGACAAACCCGCTGACACTCATTCCCTCGTGTGTCGCCCTGTCGAAATACGCATCCATCACGATGTCGATCTGCCGGTCGTAGCAGTCGAGTGTCTGGTAAATGGACGTAGCGCTTGAACCTGTCACGCTGCTGCCACTCACCGACCCGCACCCGGCGTTGCCCGCCCCCGCATTGGCAGCCGCAGTCTGGATCGTCTGGGCCAGCCCCGACGTCGCCCCTTCGACTGCCGAGACGACCTGGGACTGATAGACGCCTGCGCTGAGCGCAAAGACCAGCATGATGGCGACCCTCAGGCCACGCCATGCGAATGCCGGCACCGACTCATGTGCCTCGCCACGTACCACGGCGAATCCGTACGCAACAATCCAGATCGTCAGGCCCGTCGTGACCACGGGCACCAGCGCGCTGGAAAGGGCCGACGAGACACTCGTGACATACGTCGACATGCCGTTCTCGAGCGTGCCGCCGACTGAAGTGAACAGGCCACTCATCGCTCACCTCTTCTGGATACGCGCCGCGCAGGCACGTCCGGTGTCGCCCCAGCGGTGCGGCGCCTCGCAAGCCGCTCATGGAACACCGGAAGCCATGCGGCGGGGTCATCGCCGACCTCGGCACGGATGCCGTCGAGCAGTTCGACGTTGTCGGTCGTGCCCGAGAGCACGTCGAGCACGTCGCCCAGTCCGCCCAGGTCCAGCCGGCCGACAGCCGAGCCATGGCCCTGCTTCACAAGGAAAAGACGACTGTTCTCGCCAAGGCTCCGCACGATATTGAATTCCGCCTCGGTCAGCTTGAACCCGTGCACGTAGTCGTCGTAATCGGCACGCGGGTTCGGCAGGAAGAAGAACGTCGCCGTCTGCTCGACCAGTGCACGCGCGATGTCACTGCGCAGGACATCGGCCGGTGACTGCGTATCAAAGATGCCTAGGCCCCCCTGCTTGCGGATGGTCTTCTGTTTGTTATTCGCGAAGTCTGTGAAAACCGGATCGGCCAGGCGCTTCCAGAATTCCGTAAGGACGTATACGAACCGCCGCCCGTCAATCAGACTTTCTGTCAGATGCAGCAGGTACATCGTGACCGGCGTCGACACCTCCTGGTCGTCGAGCAGTTCGGTATCGTCAAAACCAAACAGCCGGTTGTGGCTGAAATCCAGCAGGTCCGACGGGTTGTCGAGAACCCATCCCAGGCGCCCGCCCGCGCACCACTTCGTGAGCCGCGCGTGCAGGCTGTTCTCGCCCACAGCCGGCAGCAACTGCCGGACCATCGACAGGCGCCGGATGCGCCGCTCCATCCGCGCGACTTCGCGTACCGCCCGTGAGATGTCGAGTTCATCCTTCGCGGAAAGTGGAACACCCGTATCGACGAGGCGGCGCACGAGCCGCTCCCAGAAGTCGAGCACCGCCGCGTCTGGCTCAAGCTGGAACGGATTGAGTCCCGTCGGGACACCCCGCCGGAACACCGTATAGCGCCCACCCATCGCGCGGACTGCGATCTCCGTACCACGATCCTTGTCGTAGACGACGCTGGTCAGGCCATACTTCATCGCCATGGCCACCAGGAACAGTTCCAGCACCGTCTTGCCTGCGCCCGCCTGTCCGATAATCTGGGTATTGGCCAATGCCTTTTCGTCACCGGAGTCCTTCTTCTCCGGTGTGGCATGGAAATTCAGATACAGCGGCTGACCGCTCGGCGTCTTGACGATCGTGATCGCCTCGCCCCACGGATTGCCGTCGCGTTTGCCCGTCGCAAAGTTATGCAGGCTCGCGAGCCCGCAAAAATTGCGCGAGGTCAGCTTCGCCTCGCGCGGGCGATAGCGCCAGTTACCGGGGAGCTGGGCAAACCATGCTGCGTCCGCAACCAGGTCGACCAGCGCGGTCTGGAACCCGGCGTCGGCCAGCTGCGTGCGCGCTTTCGCGACATGACGGGCCACCTCGTCCGGACGATCGCCGAGGACCGCCAGCGAGTAGTGATATTCACCCAGCACGAAATCGCCGTTGACCAGATCGTCCAGTGCCTGATCCATCGCCTGCACCTGGGACACCGCCACGTCCTCGCCCGCGATCAGCTGGTTGCGCTGACGCTCGAGCGCTTCCTTCGCCGACGGCCGGTCGAGGATAGTGAAGCTCTGGGTCTCGATGTACTCGAAGTCGCCATAAAGCAGCCCGTCGAGTATCCCCGGCTCGGTTTGCTCGGGGTAGTCCTTGAGGTCCAGCAGCGCCGCATAGCGCGTCGCGCCCGGCATGCGGATCTCGACCTTCTCCGTATGAAAGAACAGCCGCGACGTCGGCAGCGCGTCGGCAATCCGGCCCGACGGGACAGGGACCGGCTCCCATGCAGCGTTGACCAGGTAGCCGAGAAACTCGAGCGCTGCCGAGAACCGTACAGGACGCTGCGTATAGCGGATTGACCTCGTATAGGTTCCCAACGGCTCGGGGTCCCACGCTTTCAGTCCCGACTCGACCTGTGCCGCGAGTTCTGCCAAAACCTTCATTGCCTCGCGCAGGTCGCGACGGATATCGTCCGGCGTGCGGCGGCCTGCCTGGCCGAACAGGCGCCCGAGACGCGTGCGATGCGGCCGGTACACGAGTGTCAGGTACAGCTCATTGGCCATCATGCGATAACCGGCGAAACTCGCGTAATAGCGCGTGGCGAGCTCCTGGCAGAACGGCTCGGCGTAGGGTGTCGCGAAGTGGTCTGTTACGCGCCGGCGGATCCGGTGTGACCACAGGCCCACGTGACCACCCGGCAGGCTGCGCACGAGCTGGTTGAATCCTTCATGACGCACGAGAATGTCGCCAGGGTCGGCAGCCTCGAAGGCGATTCCCGCGACCTTCCAGACCCGGAGATAGTCTCCCTCACGCGTGCGGATCACGTGATCGGTGACGTGCGACGAAAACGGCACGAAATCAGCGAGCACCACCTCGCGTTCGGCCACACCGATGAGTTGCGGCTGCGCGGCCATGTCAGCCCCTCCTCTTCACGCGGAGCGGCACGTACGCGTGGGCGCCCCAGAAGCGGCGATTGCGCTGACGGATTGCCATGCGCACCCACAGCGCACACTGACCGAGCCGCTGATCGTCATGGCGCGTCATCGAGCGCATGGTGACGAAGACGGGAATGAGGAGCAGCACTATCCCGACGCCCACCGGCGGGCTCGCGAGCAACGCCCAGATTGACGGAATCAGGATGCCGCCGCCCACCATCAGCAACGGCACCAGCGGCACGCCCCACAGCATCGCCGGACGCGTACAGCCCTTGAAGACGGGATCCCTGAGTGGACTCGAGTGCGGATTCATGTTCGCCTCCGCCTCAGCTCGTCGGGATCAGCATCGCCGCGATCACCGTGGCACACCCGACGAACAGCCCACCGATGAACACATTGGCAATGTCCCCAAACCGCGCGTGCTGGAACATCATCTTGAAGCCGGCCCAGATGATCGAGATCGAGCACACCACCGCACCGACACTGAGGAGCGTGGTCTGGATCGTTGTGAGCAGCGTGTTGACCTGCGAGAGCTGCGCGTATGCCGGCGTGACGGTCAGCGCAAGAGCGGGAATGATTGCGAGACCGCGCGAGGCACACCTCCTCATTCGCGAAAACCGGAATTTCTCCAGTAACCGCCTTTCATTGATATGTAATCCTGATTTCATGGATTGCTCCTGTCGCACGCGTTGACTCACGTTCTGCTCAGAACACGACAGCGCTTTGCTCGGTCGTGTCGCCGGATGGGTCGGACAGTGGCTCGGTCCAGCCATCGGTGGATTGCGCAGTCCCCTTTGGAACAGGTGGTCTGGCTGGACGCGCGCCCTCGGGCGCGGAGGGAATCACCGAAATGGGCGCTGCGCCGGCGCCAATAGCCGGGACCATCAGGTCAGTGCGCGTAGCCTGGGCAACAACGCGTTGGACATAGCCCGTGCGGAATCCGGTGAGAAAATCGCCGCTCGCGTAGCACGAGAGTCCCGCGCGTAGCGCGGTCTGGCTCGGCCTGGGCGCCGGCCCATGGCCAGGCTTGCCTCCGTCATTCGCGCGCTCGAAACACCCCTCCAGGATGGCTGCACCGGCGGCCAGATTCCGGCACGGATCGAAGACCGTCTCCGGCGTCAGGCCGAACCGGGCCCAGTTCGACCTGTTCACCTGGGCGAGGCCCACGCTGTAATTCCATCCGGCAGCCTCAAGGGCATGCACGGTTGCAACGGCTTCGTCGAGGTTCGCAGGCTGCCGCTGCAGGTGGCCGTGCACGACCCCGATCGCATAGGGATTGAATCCCGATTCGACCTGCACGACGGCGGCCATGGTGGAAGGCGCCACAGCGGGTGCACACTGCTGTGCGAGGGTAAGGAATGCGGCCAGCGGAATCATTCGCCACCTCCCTGTCCACCGGCGCTGTCGTACTCGCGCTCGAGAAAGAGACGGGCAGACTGCGTCGGCTGGTACGGTACTGCTGTACTCCCGGCCCCATAGAATTCCGTAATCGTGCGGTCTGTACCTCTCGCGTCCCACCATACCCGCGTGTACAGCGCCCCATCGATCTCCACGTTGATCGCACCGCGCGCATTGCACAGCAGCTCACTCTGCTCGGGACCGCCCCAGTACAGCAGATCCTCACGGCAGTAACCGGCGCTCGCGAAGATGTTCGCGGCCGACGTGCCCTGCGAGCCGCCCGCGCCGAAGTCGCAGGTCGGAAATGGATCGCCGTGGCGCAACGCCGCCCATAACTTCCCGATCGGGGGAACACACTCTCCGTACTGCTCGGGTCCACCAGGATTGGAGAGGCACAGAATCACCTGGCAGCCCCAGTCGTCGGCCCGGGCGGTGCCTGGTGCAAGAATCGATGTGCCGAGACACGCGGCGACAACCGCCACCCAGCAGCGCAATGCACGCAGCAGCGCCGGACGGGCGGTGGTCATCCCCGCGGGACAGGTCGTGATCAGGGCGGCGTCACGCATGGCGGGTCTCCGCTTGACGGAGGACTGGGGCCGCCTCGCCCGGGATGGCATCGAGCCGCCGCGTGATCACTTTCAGGCAGGCCGTCACGGTCCGCGTCGCTTCGCCCATCGCAGCATCACCTGATCCGGCATCCCCGACGCATTCAACGCGAGCCGCACCTAGCAGCCAGGCATATCCGTGCGGCAATGCTTCATCGTCGATCAACCGTGCGCACCACGGCGGGTCAGCAAGGTCGAGTACCAGCACCCTGCGGTGACCGACGGAGTGCAGATACCGGGCGAGCAGACACGTGAGCGTGGTGCTGCCCGAACGGTGCCTCGCCGAAATGATCAATAGCGATTTCATGGTTCATCGTCCTCAGCTGCGCCCGCGGTCGATGAACCTGCGAAGAAAAAGGAACCCGCGGCGCCGGAGAGGCTGACCGCGGGCTCAACGGGGGATCATTGCATCGGCGCCAGAAAACAGAAAAGCCTGCAAATGCAGGCTTTTTTTGCGAATGCGTCAGGGCACACCACGTCGTCGCACAGACATCGAACTGCGGGGCCGCTAACGCGTACTCGGTCGTGCTGGGCACGTTGACCGGATCAGATTGTTGGCTTCAATCTAGGCGAGTCCGCTGCGCGATGCAAGGGCTTCAGGAAGCGCGGCTAACCCGAGCTTTACCCAGGTGTTCCCACGTGTTCCCAGCAGTTCCCAAAAAAATTTCGCTGCGGTTGCGGCCACTTTCGTCCAGCACGCGTGTTGCGTCGCCCGCGCATGCGATGCCAGACGCAGGTCAAGATGACCGGACGGTCTACACGCTCACAGGTAACGGCTCGTTTCAACTCGCAGTTCACGCCGGTGATATTTTTTTGCACCACGCGCCTCACCGTCGAGCTGGGACGACAGATTCTGCACAAGTCCCACTCACTGGCGAGAAGCCACGACCTGCCGCGGTCTTGCATGAACCGATGGCGATCGGCCATTGCCGCCCCTCCGGCGTCCGTGCAGTGGCTACCGGATCGGCATCCGGTATCGGATATCGGATGCCGATCCGCCGCAATCCTTCGTGAACCCAAATCTTTGTTTATCCGGCGCACGCCGTTGCGGCGGCGCGTTTGCACAACGGCGGCAATCCTCTCCAAACCAGGGGACACTTGACTAATCCAGCATGGCATATACAATTTGCATATACAAAGGAGATAACTGTGCCAATACGAGCGCCATCCAACCGGCCCAAGGAGGCCAAGCTGTTTCGCAACAACCGGAGCCAGGCGGTGCGTATCCCCGTCGAATTCGAGCTACCGGGCGATCGTGTATTCATCCATCGCGAGGGCGACAGGCTCATCCTCGAACCCGTGAAAACGCCTGCGAACATCATCGAATTGCTGGCCGCCTGGAGACAGGAGCCGCCCCCCGGGCCTGATGACCAGTTCCCGGATATTGAAGATCCGCCTGTGCGGCCGGAGAACATATTTTGAGCGGCTATCTGCTGGACACGAACATCATCAGCGACATGATCCGGAATCCGTCCGGACAGGTAGCCGCCCGGGTCGAACAGATTGATCCAAAGTCGATCTGCACGAGTATCGTCGTTGCAGCGGAACTGCGCTACGGTTGCGCCAAAAAGGGCTCGGCCAGGTTACTCGCCAAAGTGGAAAGCCTCCTCGCAACCATTCCCGTGCTGCCACTGGAAGTCCCTGCCGACGCGGAATACGGCGGCATCCGCGCAGAGCTGGAGGTTGCCGGCCAACCGATAGGCGCAAACGACCTTCTGATCGCCGCTCATGCCTACGCATTGGGGCTGACACTCGTGACGGACAACACGAAAGAATTCAGCCGCATACGCGGTCTGGCGATCGAAAACTGGCTTGACCGTTAACCGACACTCCACCGGGTACCGGTCACACGACAAGTGCGCCGCCCCCCACCAGACAGCCTCGCCAAACCTCCAACAGAGTCGTTCGTCCGACCCGTGCCCCATTTCCGTATCTGCGAACACATGCGGACCGATATGCCCCGGAGCGCGGCCGGTACGTTGATAACGGGTACAGCCAGCATGTACCACACCCCACTGCTGCACCATGCCGCGCGGCATGAAAAGAACGCTCGACGCCAGACGCGTGAGCACCTTAATGTCCGCAGTCGGGCAGCGGTGGGTGAGTGTCGCGATCGAGGTTTTCGGTCTCCAATGCCCGTGCGAGGGCCGCATGTGCGGCCGCCAGTTCCAGTGCAAATCGTTGCGCGGGGCGACGGGGTATGCGCAGCCGTCGGCATATGACCTCACGATTGGCGTGCCAGAGATACACCATACGCAGCATGTCGCGATGCCGTGGATGTAATGTCTCCCAGGCCTTTGTGATCCTCGCGGCATCGACCCGATCGTACACACCACGCGCTGCGTTACCCCAGTTCGCCAGACGCAGTCCGAGCGGTGCCGTAGCCATATTCCGGCTCATGACCGGCCTCCCGCGCCCTGCGGGCGCAGGTGTGCAGGCACGCGATAGCGCGCAGGATTCGCGAGGAACGCTTCGATGTCTGCTGCCCGCCATCCCACCAGGCGGCCACCGAGCTGGACAGCCAGCGGAAACGTGCCCGACTGCATACGTCGGTAGATGGTCGAGCGCGACAGACCCGTGCGCATTTCGACCTGCCGGCGGCGCAGAATATCGCCCGCGCCCGCATTATCGGTTTTCATGACTAGCCCCCAGAAACATTCCTGCCCGTAACGGGCGGGACACGAGGGCATTCAAGCAGCGCGCGCCGCTCACGGCCAAACCCGTCTTATCGGCGGGGGCTCCCGTCGGGAGGCGGACACCGGGCGCGCAATCGCATCATGGTTACTGAATTGCCTCTAATGGGTGCGTTTCAGGGAGAACCTTATGACCAGCGCTGACCGCGATCAGCAGCCAGAAAGCTTTGCGCGCAGTTCATCGCTTCGAGCCGGCCCGTCCCCGAAAGCGAACGTCTGTGCGACGGCACGCGCATGATCCACGGCCGGCGCTCCGGCCCGTAGCACTGCATCCCTGCATCGCGCGCAGCATTGCAGATGAGGAAAGCAGCCGGATATGCCGGCCACTGAAGAATTCAATCGCCTGGAAACGGAATACGGGTAGCGCGCGGAGCGGTCGAAGCGATCGTTGCCATGACAGCGCGGGCCGAACGCTATCTTGATGAACTGGCCGCCTGTATGGCCCGGGAGAAGCCACCGTGTCAGGGACGAAAGACAGCGTGTCAAAGCGCTGCACGTCATTCGCAACGCACATGGCCTTGCAGCGATCATCTTCCCATGAGCGTTCGGCCCCGCGCCGGGTCACCTAGAACTTCATCCGGATGCCTGCACCGAGGCTGTTGCCCGACGACACGCTGCTCATCGTATCGTAGCGCCACGCAGCATAGACATCGGTCCGTTTCGAAAGCGGATAGTCGTATCCGAGTGCCACCGTCGACCAGCGGAGGTCGCTGCCCTGCTGCGGCCGTCGCCGTGTTCCCGCCCAGGACGCCAGCACACTGCCCGTCCCGACCTGCGCGCTTGCCCCAACCTGCACGGTATCGTCGGTCAGGTCGTTGTTGTTCGTTACCCGTTCGTACTGAAAGTACAGCTTCACGGCCCGCAGCCGGTAGGCGCCGCCCACGAGCCATGCGGTCTGCTCCGTCGCGCCGTTCAGGAACAGCGACGCGGTGTGCAGGCTCTGCACCGCGGCCGTCGCCGAGAACGGCCCTGCAAAGTACAGCAGGTTCGCGCTGTAGTTTGCCTGCCCGGCGTGGCCCGCGACCCCCGCATTGCTGTACAGCAGACTGCCCGACAGGCCAGCCACTTCCGGCGTCTGCCAGGCGATCGAGTCGTCGATCGCGGTATCACTCTGCACCGACGCCGCGCCCATTGCCGACCCGAGGAAGGTGTGGACCACCATCGGCGAAAAAACGAACGAGTTGCCGAACGGATTGAACAGCAGCGTGGACACGAACAGCGGCGCGTCGTTGCGGCCGAGCGTCAACTGGCCGAATTTCCCGCTCAGCCCCACGAATGCCCGCCGCCCGAAGAACGACTGTCCGTCGAACGAGCCCACCTGCCCGCCGTTAATCCGGTAGAAGCTCTCCAGCGTAAAGATCGCCTTGAGCCCGCCTCCCAGATCTTCGGCGCCCGACATTCCCCAGTACGACGTCGACATGCCACCCGATCCAGCCTGCCATGCATTCGACGAACCCGGCGTGCGTATCACCCCTGCGAACGCGTCGGCAAGCCCGTATAGCGATACCGACGATTGCGCCTGCGCGGCGCCCGCCACAGCACACAGCCCGAGCGCTGCCATTGCTTTGCTCCATGTTCCCCGCCTGTCCCAGCCCATGGTCTCTCCTTCTTCGCTTGTGAATGTCCTGTGTGACGCTGCCGCGCAGCCGGCCAACCCTGTCGCCTGCACCTCATGCCGGCCTCACCCGGGCCAGCGGTCTGCCGCTGTCGGCGAGCGCGACGGCGACCAGCAGTTCGGCCGGGCCCGGTGAATCGGCCACCGACAGGCTCGCCGTGTCGAAGTGGTCGAAGCTCCACATGTCCGCGGTCCCGTGCAGCGGAACATCGACGGTCGCACCGGCCGTCGCGCGCTTCGTGACTGATGGCATGATCGAAGTCGCGCCTGGAAGACACGCGCGTACGGCCTTGCCCAGACGTGGATGGAGCAACGCAGCGCCCCATTCGAGTGGAACGTCCATCCCGACGAGCGCGGCCTTGCCGTAGGCCTGCACCGCGGCAGGCGCGCAGCCAAGGGCCTGCAGCGCGCGACCGGCGAGCATCCGGCCGAGGTCGTCGCCGAGCGCGCACAGGACCGTGAGGTCATCGTCGATGTCGGCGAACGCGGGTCTGAGCACGGCTGCCGCAATCACCTGCCGGTGGGGCGATGTCAGCGGCGTGTCCAGTTCGGCGCACCGCTCGACAAGCTGGATGACGACGCGCGTCACAGTGAGGCTCATGATTCCGTCTCCGTCGCGCCGGCCCCGAGCAGCCTCACGTCCGGCGACGGGAAATCGCCTCTCGCGCGCTCATACGCATGCGCGGCCCGCAGCACCAGCGCATCACATCCACGTCGGCCAACGAGCTGTACGCCGACCGGCATCCCACCGGCAAAGTCACAGGGCACGGATATGGCGGGTACGCCAGCCTGGTTGCACCACGCAGTCAGAAGCGGCGCCGTGCGCAGACGACCGGGCAACCCGGGAACCGGAGGCGGGCCGCAATGGAAGGTTGGCGTGATCAGCAGGTCGTATTGCGCGAAGAAAGCCTCTATCGCGACGCCGAGCGCGTGCCGCGCGAGCAGGGCGTCGGCAAACGTCGCGGTATCGATCTGCGTCCCCGCTTCCGCCAGAGCCAGCAGTTCTGGATCAAGCAGGGTCCGGTCAGCCAGTTCCATGTGACGGACACGCTGCGCGAAGAACACCGACCACTGGATCGAATGCATACGGCCGTCGCCGTAGTAATCTGCGACCGGTTCGACGTTGGCCGGCACGACTGTCGCGCCGAGTCCGGCGAACGCGTCTGCGACCTTGCTGATGCTCGCCGCAATGTCCGGTTCCACCTCAATGCCGCCAGGCGACGCGCAGTACGCGATCCGCAAGCCTGCGACACCGCCGTCAAGGGCTGCCGTATAGCACGGTGGCGCGCCGGTGCCGGGATATCCGTCATGGGCACCGGCCATGGCGTCGAGCATCAGCGCGGCATCGCGAACGGTGCGCGCGATCGGCCCGAGCGTGGACAGTGCCGTCCACGACGCGGCCCTGCCTGCCGGCACCAGTGCAAACGTCGGCTTGAAACCCACCACTCCGCTCCAGCACGCTGGAATCCGGATCGAGCCGCCGCCGTCCGTCGCGAGCGAGAGCGGTCCCATGCCGAGTGCCACGGCAACTGCGGCTCCCCCGCTGCTGCCGCCGGATGACAGTTGCGTATCCCAGGGGTTACGGGTAGCGCCCGTCAGAGGACAGTCGGTGACGATCTTGTTGCCGAACTCGGAGGTCGTCGTCTTGCCAAAGAGAATGGCGCCCGCGCTGCGTAGCCGCGCGACGGCCGGCGCATCCTCGTACTCCCGGTCGGGCGACGAGGTCCACGATCCATATCGCGTCGGGAGTCCCCCCACCGCCACGAGATCCTTCACAGAGACAGGCACGCCATCGAGCGGGCCGCACGACTCGCCCTTCAGCCAGCGGCGCTCCGAGTCGCTCGCAGCCTTCAGCGCGCGCTCCTCGTCGAGCGCGCAGAACGCATTGACCGCCGGATCAAGTTTCGTGATCCGGTCGAGCACCGCGCACATGACCTCGACAGGCGACAGTCGCCGCTGCCGGTAACCGGCCAGCAACTGGGCCGCATTCTGCATCACCACGTCATCCATTCTGTAGTCCTGATTGATTCATATGAAAACGGCCCCACTGACGTGAACCGTGACTATCCCTCGCAGGCCGGTGTGACCGGACCCGTGGAGTCGAGAATCGAAAAACTGTTGTCGGCGAGTGCCTGACCGATCCGGGTCTGGCAGAGGACGTGACCGCCGTCGTGGCTCAACCCGGTCCTGCCGCGCGGCAGCGCCACGGACACCACAGGCAACGCGGCACGGACGCGGGCCGCGTCTACGCTTGCGGCCGACTTCACCGCCTCGGCAAAGAGCCGGATACCCGCGTACGTGTTCTCGCCATGCGGCAGCACCACTGCATACCGGCCCAGGCGAGGATCGCGCGCGTCGGCGTAATGCGCCGTATAGCGCGTGAGGAACGCTTCGTTTTCCGGGTTGTCGATGCTCATGAAATACGACGACACGCCGATCGTGCCCGTCGATGCGCCGGTCGTCGCAATCGACAGCGATTCATGCGCGATGTCCGTCACGAGCTGCGGCTTCATCGCGAACGAGCGGTACTGCTTGACGAAGGTCACCGGATCGTCGCCGATGCTGTGCCACACGATCTGGGGGCCCGCACTGGCGACGCGCTGCAGGACCGCGCCGTAATCGCGCGTGCCGAACGGCAACCAGTAGACGTCGAGAAACTTTCCGCCGTGCCGGGTCACTGCCGCCTGCAGCTGTGGGATCAGTACCTTCCGGTTACTGCCGATGTCCGAGACGACTGCGCAGACGGAGCGCCCACCATCGCGCATGAGCCACGCGATAAGCGGATCGATGCGCTGGCTTGCAGCAAGGCCCGTCGTGAGCAGCTGTGGATCACACCGCCCCTCGTCGAAGTTCGGATAGACCACGAGCTTGCGGGCCGACCTCGCCGCCTGAAGGGCCGCTTCGCGCTCCGACGGCAGCACCATGCCGGTGATCATCGCCACGTCGTCGCGCATGAAGAGCTGCCGTGCCTTTTCGAGCGTCACAGCCGTCGACATCTGTGTGTCCTCGACGCTCAGCTGCAGCGGCCGTCCGAGCAGGCCGCCTGCAGCATTGATCTCGTCCACCGCCAGCGCAGCGCAGTTGCGGTTCGTCTGCCCCACCCGCGTGAGAGGTCCGCTGAGAGGCGCGAGCAGGCCGATCTTCAGCGGCCCGGCTGCACGCGCGAACGGGGAAACGGCCGATGTGGCGAGGGAGGCGGCTGCACCGAGCAGCACGGTTCGGGAAAATTCACGTCGGTTCATGCGTGGTCTCTGTGATAGTTACTGGATGTTTTCAGGGCGAAGGTCCGCCTCGACTTCGGCGGCCGGAGAGAGCCATCGCGCGAGCGGGTGTTCCTCCGTTCCGCTGCGAGGCGGCTCGACCGGGCCGGCATGCACGAGCCGGCCGTTGCTGAGCACGATGCAACGCTGTGCGCTTCCCAGGACGAGGTCGAGGTTCTGCTCGACAAGGAGAACGGCCAGCTTCGAGCGGCGGCAGAGTTCTGGAATCACCTCCCCGATGCGCTCGACCAGGTTCGGCTGCACCCCGTCGGAGGGCTCGTCGAGCAACAGCAGCTTTGGACGGCCGCACAGCGCGCGGGATATGGCGAGGACCTGCTGCTCTCCACCGGAGAGCGTCCCGCCCTGCTGGGACAGTCGCTGCTTGAGCACCGGAAAATAGTCGAACACCTCCTCGAGGATGTCGGCACCCCCTGCGGCCTGCGTGCCCATCAGGAGGTTTTCGCGCACGGTGAGCCTCGGAAAGATCCAGCGCCCCTGGGGCACAAGACCGATACCCCTGCGGGCAATCTCATGCGTGCGCAACCCGTTGAGCGGCTGCTCCAGGAAGTGCACGGTGCCGCTCGTGCGCGCAAGCAGTCCCATGATCGCCTTCACCAGCGTGGACTTGCCTGCGCCATTGCATCCCAGCACCCCGACAACCTCGTTGGGCAGCACGTCCAGCGAGAGCTGATGGATCACGTCCACGTCGCCATACCCGGCGCACAGGTTCTCAATGCGCAGCATGAGCGGCCCCCCTGCCCAGATAGATGCGGCGGATCTCCGGGTCCCCCGCTATCTGCGCGAACGATCCCCGGCGCACCACCTCGCCCCGGTGCATTACCCAGGTCTCGCAGGACAGGGCCTGCACGAAGCCGAGGTCGTGCTCGATCGCAAGTACAGCGCACCGCTCACGCAACCGGTGGATGAGGCGAACGAGACGCTGTGCATCCTTCGTGGACAGACCGGCCGCCGGCTCATCCAGCAGCAGCAGCGTCGGCTGGCACATGATGGCCATGCCGATCTCCAGCCACTGGCGCTCGCCGTGAGACAGGTGCGAGGCAAGCCGGCCCGCCTCTGCCGACAGACCAACCTCTTCCAGCACTGCATCGGGGTCCGGCATCGCCGAATCGCGGTACGCTGCGACGCCCATCCCGGCAACCATCAGGTTGTCGCGCGCGCTCATCGCCAGAAAGGTGTTGGTGCCCTGGAACTTGCGCACCACGCCACGGCGGCAAAACTGATGCATCGGACGGCCCGTCATCCGCTCGCCGTCCAGATACAGCTCGCCGCTGCCGGCCGCGATGGCGCCGGAGAGCAGACCCACGAGCGTGCTTTTACCGGCGCCGTTCGGCCCTATCACGCACAGCAGGTCACGAGAACCGATCGCGATATCGACGCCGGCTACGGCCTTGATGCCACCGAACGCCCGGGACAGACCCGCGCCCTGGAGAAAGGGCGCGCTCATTGCCGCTCCTCCTGCGCGTGCCTCGCGCGATGGAACGCCGTAGTGTTCGACGTGGACCGGGAAATTCGACGCGCCGCGCGCACGATGCCGGACACCCGAACGCCGTTGGGCAGGAAAAGCACGCACACGAGAAAGAGACCACCAAGAATCAGTGGCCAACCGTCTGTGCTGTAGCTCGACACGACCTGTTTGACCAGCGTCAGGACCACAGCGGCGGCGACGGGTCCTCCGGTCTTTCCGCGGCCGCCGATGGCCACCCAGAGAATCACCTCGGTCGAGAGCAGCGGCGAGAAAACGTCAGGCGCGACGACACCGGAGCACGCGCCCATGAGCGCGCCGGCCAGGGCCGCCAGCATCGCCGAGACAACCAAGACCAGCAGAAGGTGGGACGCGGTGTGATAGCCACATGCCTTGGCGCGCCACTCATTGCTCGCGATCGCATCGAGTACCTTGCCGTACCGGCTGCGACACAGCAACCACAGGAGTGCGGTCGCCGCCAGCAGAACCACGGACACGGCATACCAGGAGGCAGCGGGCGCGCCGAAATCGACTATGTAACTGCCGATGGCGAACGAGAGTGCGGGGATGCCGAGGATACCGGTGTCGCCTCCCGTGACGGACTGCCAGCTGACGGCGAGCTGCTGCGCAACGATCAGCACCGCGAGACTGATGATGGCGAAGAAGTGCAGCCGCACGCCAGCGAACAGCAGGAAGTAGCCGATCACCATCGCAACGACCGCGGCGCATCCCACCGCACACACAAGTCCGATTACCGGCGTCTGCGCGAACTGCACCGTCGCAATGGCAAAGCCGTAGGCACCAAGCCCGAGAAACGTCGTATGTCCGAGCGTGAGAATGCCGGCACGTCCCCAGAGCAGGTCATAGCTGAGCGCGAGGATGCCCATGATCAGCGCGTCGCGGACCGTCGACAATATCCAGGGTCCGGCAAAGAGCGGCACAAGAATACCGGCGACCGCGGCTGTGCCCCACATCAGCATGGGTGGAACGTCCCTGGCGCCGAGTGGTGGCTGCGAAAACCACAAATGCAGAAGCGCTGCGTGTTTCCCTGACATGCGTTTTATCCTTTACCGAGAAGCTGATGGGCGGCGCTGAACCCCGGGATCAGGCCCTGCGGCCTGAACCGGATCACCACGATCGAGAGGATCAGCACGACGGCCGATGCCAGAGAGGGATCGACGCGATAGCTGAGCAGCGTTTCTGCGCTGCCGATGACCACACTGCCGAGGATGCTGCCGGCGATGGAACCGATGCCGCCCAGGACGATCACGAAAAACGCCTTGGCGAGGTATGAGACCCCCATGTGGGATTCCACCGAGACCATGGGCGCCACCAGTACACCGGCGAGTGAGGCGAGCGCCGCGCCGCCCGAGAAGGCGATGCGGTTCAGCCGCCTCGTGTCGATGCCCGCTGCCTCCGCCATGGCGGGATGCTGTATGACAGCCCGCAACTGGGTGCCGAAGCGCGTACGGGCGAACAGCAACCAGCAACACGCGATGACTATGAGCGCCACCGCGATCACGAAGATGCGGTAGGCGGGATAACTTCCGCCCGGCACTGGAACCGCACCATCGAACGGCGCGTACACGAGCATCGGCTGGGTACCGAAGATGATCTCCAGTCCCTTCTGCAGGATCAGGCTGATCGCATAGGTCGCGAGCATCGTATCGAGCGGACGCGCGTACAGCATCCGGATAACCAGTCGCTCAAGACACCAGCCAAGTCCCCCCCCCACTGCAGGTGCCACGAGCAGCGCAACCCAGTAGCCGTGCGCACCGGTGACTGCCTGGACGGTCGCCAGCGTATAGGCGCCGATCGTGACCCACTCGGCGTGTGCGAGATTCACGATATCCATCATGCCGAACACCACCGCCAGGCCCACCGCAATCATCGCAAGCAGACAGACGTAGCTCGCAATATTCAGGATCACTACCATCCTTTCCTCACAGATCGATCACTTCCCCATCACTCCAGTCACCAGCCAGCACGGTGCCGGGACGCGGCGTCCCGTGCTGACTGCCCCCCGACTACCCGGCTTCCCACAGCGCGTTTACACAAAATATTGTGTGTTTTACGGCGATAAATTGCGTTTACACAATTTATTGTGAATTTGTCAGCGTTCGCTCCCCGATACTCGATGCGTCCCGCCCAAACGAGTCCGCATGACCAAGGAAGCACTGACCGAAGCGCTCGGGAAAGAGATCCGCTCACGCCGCAGGCAGAAGAAACTGACGCAGACCGGTCTCGCCCTGCGCGCCAACGTTCATCTCAATACCATCTCGCTCATCGAGCGCGCCAAGACGTTCGGCGGCATCGATGCATTATTCGATATCGCCCGCGCACTCGACATATCCCTTTCCCAGCTGCTCAAGGCCGCAGAAGAACGCGCAGACGGTCGCTGACGACACCGCCCCGGCCTTCTGACTGCCGTCATCCGGGAACGGCTCGCGTCATCTGCGGCCGGCCCCCTGACGTCAACAGTGACTACCTACGACGCCAGCACCCCCGCTAGCCTCACGCCCCCAGCCCTAGACAGCACGCACGCACCCTCGTCCCCGGTCAGCGCACCGAAAACTGTTCTCCCTGCCAGATGGCTTCTTTGCCACGGCACGCACTTCGCGCCAAGCCGGTTTACACAAAATATTGTGAATTTTAGTCCGCAAAAAACCCGTTTACACAATCTATTGTGAATTTCATGACGTTCGTTCCCCGATACTCGATCAGCCCTACCCACTTGTGTCCGCATGACCCCGGAAGCACTGATCGAAGCACTCGGGAAAGAAGTCCGTTCGCGCCGCCGGCTGAAGAAGCTGACGCAGGCTGGTCTTGCCCTGCGCGCTAGCGTTCATCCGAACACCATCTCGCTCATCGAGCGCGCCCAGACGCCCGTCGGATTCGATGCGCTTGTCGACATCGCAAACGCGCTCGGCACCACGGTTTCGCAATTGCTCAAGTCCGCCGAGGATCGCGCCAGCCCGCGCTGAACTGTCGCGCAGCGGACTCCTTCGCACGCGGCACGCTGACCGGCCAAAACGTCGCCGGCCGCCTATCCCCCGTCCCCGACACTGTATGACAAACGGTAGTCATCACGCACGCCCAGACTCGAAACATAAGCGGTCGCCACCGTTCGTGACCGGCTATTTATTAATATTAAATTAGGCTCGCCGAAATCTGGTGTCAACCGGCGCTTGTACCGCGTTTACCCCTATTATCATGGCCTATGTACGGACGAACTCCGTTCTTGACATTGAGCCCAATCAGCAATATTGTCGATTTGTTATAATTAATTGGTGGCGACATGCAGGGCGAACTCTGTGAATTGACGGCGAGCGAACTCCTGGCGCTTTACCGCACCCGGGCGGCTTCGCCGGTAGAGGCCATGTCCGCCGTACTCCAGCGCATCGAGCAGCTTGATCCGGCGGTGAATGCCTTCCGCGAAATCGCGACCGACGCGATCAGCATGGCCCGGGCATCCGAAACGCGCTGGCAGCATGGTCGCCCCCTCGGACCACTGGATGGCATTCCAGTCAGTATCAAGGATAACGTGGCGGTTTCCGGTCTTGCCACACGTTATGGCTCACGCGCGTCCGACGCGTCACCATCCACGACGGACAGTCCTTGCGTCGCCCGGCTGCGCGAGTCCGGCGCCATCTGTTTCGGCAAGACTACACTGCCAGATTTCGCCCACAAGATCGTCACCGACAGTCCGCTCACGGGCATTACCCGGAACCCCTGGGACAGGGACCGCACGCCCGGCGGCAGCAGCGGCGGTGCTGCGGCGGCGGTCGCGCTGGGCATGGCGCCGGCCGCGATCGGTACCGATGGCGGCGGATCGATCCGGATTCCGGCCGCCTTCACAGGCACCTTCGGCTTCAAGCCGAGCTTCGGGCGCGTTCCCCATGCGCCGAGGGGACCGTTCGGGCTGATGAGTCATGTTGGGCCGATGACCCGTTGCGTTGCGGATGCCGCCCGCATCCTTACCGTGATCAGCCGGCCGGACAGCCGGGACTGGTATGCACTGCCCTTCGAGGCGAGCAATTACGAACTGGGCCTCAAATGCCAGCCGACACCGGGCGGCATCCGCATCGCATATAGTCCCGCTCTGGGCCTGGACGTCACTCCCGAGCCGGACGTCCAGAATGCAGTCATCCGGGCTGTGGAGGTCTTTCGACAGCTCGGCGCGCAGGTGCAGCCGGAGGATCCACCCGGAATTGCCCGGTGCAACGCGGTCCACGCCACCCTGTGGCCTGCCTGCTGCCGCCAGCTCGCCGATGGCATGACTGACCGCGGCGCGGCACTCGATCCCTCGCTGCTGGCCTATGCCGACACGGGCGCCGCAGTCTCCCGCGAGGCGCTGCTCGCCGCACTGATCGAGCGCGGCGAACTCGGAGCGGCAGTCAATGCCTTCTTCGAGCGGCACGACCTCATCATCTGCCCCGTCTACTCCCGGGTCGCAATGCGGCTCGCCGACCTTCCGGCCGTTGACAACCTGTTTCCGCATTTCACGGCCTGGTGCAACCAGCTCGGATTACCGGCTGCCAGCGTCTTCGCGGGCACGACAGTCGAAGGACTGCCGCTGGGTATCCAGATCGTCGGCGGCCGTCACGCCGATGCCCTGGTACTCTGGGCAAGCCATATCATTGAACGTGCCTTCGGACTCGCTCCCCTGGCCGACCTGGCCCGCTCGCTCTCCGCCTCCCTCGCCAACCGGAAACCTCACTAAGATCGGCCCGCAACGGCCCCCCGCGATCGATGTCCGGACGCCCGCTACGGGCTCTCCTTCCGGCCCCCATGCAGGTCGAGATCTGAGTCGAGCACAAGCTTCTGGCGCAGGGCCGCATGTACCTTGCGCAGCTGCGCTTCAGCTTCGTCCATATGCGCCGCCATCAGCTTCTCGACCGCAGCGACGTCACGTCTGCGCGCGGCATCCAGAATGGCCCGATGGGCCGCGACCGTCTGCCTGCCGAATGCCTGGTACTCATGCTGCGTCACGTTGCCGGCGACGATCACCAGGCTATGCAGCATCTGGTTGATGATCTGGCAGACGCAGCGCAGGAAAGCATTCGGATTCGCCAGCGCCAGTACATCATGGAAATGGATGTCCTCATGCCGCTGGTCCAGCGCGTGCTCGTGACTGGCGACAAACGGCTCGCAGACTTCCACGCTACGCTCGAGCGCCTCCAGGTCCGCCTCTGTCAGATACTCGACCGCCCCCGCCGCCAATAGTGGCTCCAACACGCGCCGCACCGCGTAGATGTCCTCGAGGCTGATGCTCTCGAAAAAGAGGTAGTTCTGCAGTGCCTGGAAAGCACGCGCAAGGGGCACTCGGGTAATGGTCGCGCCCCCGTCCGGTCCCGTACTGAGCCGCACCAGGCCCTGCACCTCCAGCGCCTTGAGCGCGTCGCGCATCGAGCCGCGGCTGACGTTGAACATCTCCTGAAGCTCCGCTTCCTTGTTCAACCGCACGCCGGGACGCACCCTGCCATCGGTAATCCAGCTCTTGATGAGCTCCGCTACCTGATCACCCCGCTTGGTCGTGCGCGGTCCCCGTTTGTCCCGCTGCGGCAATGCCTTTTTTGCTGTGGTCTCTTTTCGCCCTGCCATACGTCACACCCGTAGTTGGCCATTCGTCGTTCGGTTCAGGCGTCATTATCGGCCATCGCCGGGCCCCACGCCCTCACGCCGCCGCCGGCTTCAGCGCGCACCCTCCGAAGGTTCGGGGGTGACGACGGTACCTCCCGGTGTCTACGCTTAATTCACACGATGCCTGAGCGCCTTCCGGGCGCCCTGGCGGCAGCCGTGCCTGGGCGCAATTGCGCTGGTTGGGGGGAGAACGGGTCATGACGCGGCATGCAGATACATCGCAGCCAGCACACTCGATGAGCGAAATAGATCTGGCGCTCACGCGCCGCGGCGCGGATCTTGGGCAGCTCGCCAGGGGCATGCGAGCATTCAGCCGGGATTCCGACGCGAGCGGTGACATCGCCGGACCGCCCTGGCGCCCCGAAGACGTTCCTGCGCTGAACCTTAGCCTGGTGCCCGAGACCTATGGCGGATGCGCCGAGACGCAGCCTCTGGTCGCGCAGGCCACGCTGATGTCCTGGCTCGCAGAGGCCGACGCCAGCCTTGCGCTCGCATTGCCTGGCCCCGGTCTCGCCATGCCACCGGTCGTCGCGCTGGCATCGGCCGCGCAGCAGGCGCAGTTCTTCCATCGCTTCCGATCAGTCACCCCACGCTGGGGCGCATTCGCGATTACCGAACCCGACTGCGGTTCGGACGCAACCGCAATGCGCACCACGGCGCGCCAAACCGCCCGCGGCTGGGTCCTGAACGGCACCAAATGCTTCATCACGAACGGCGCCCGCGCTGACTGCGTGGTCACCTTCGCCACACTCAACCGGCAGATGGGCCGCTACGGCATCCGTGCCTTCCTGGTCGATCGCGAGACGCCAGGCTTCTCGGTCACGCGTATCGAAAAAATGGCCGGCCTGCGTGCAAGCCAGCTCGCGATGCTGTCGTTCACCGACTGTGAGGTGCCACACGACGCCATGCTCGCGCGCGGTGACGAGCAGCCGCTTGACGACGCATTCTCGGGCGCGCAGCGCTCGTGGGACTACTTCCGCCCCCTCCTTTCCGCAGTCATGGTCGGTACGTGCCGCCGCGTACGCGCCGAACTCGCCGCCTGGCTCGAGGCGGGCGGCACGCCCGCGGCGCCCCGACTTCGCGTCGCCGACATTGACGCGCTCCTGCTCGACATCGACCGCCAGATCACCTCCGCATGGCTCCTCTGTCATTGCACGGCATGGAAAACCGACCAGGGACTTGCGACCTCCGTGGAGTCGTCCATGACCAAGGCTTACGCCTCGCGCGTAGCGGCCAGGGTAGCGCGTACCGCAATCGACGTGGCCGGGATCGACGGCGTTGCCGCGCATCCCGCGCTGGATCAGGGTTACCGCGACGCCAAGGCGTTCGACATCATGGAAGGAACCGGTGATTTCCAGCGGCTCATGATCGCGCGAGCTGCGCTCCGGTCCCCGCAACAACCGTGGGATACCGCGTAGCCGGCAGCAACGACGACCCGACCACCGAGTATTCCCCCTGACGGAGACATTCGATGACGCAGATCCCCAGTTCGGCCCGCGAGGACATCGCGGCCACCATCAAGACCTGCCTGCTGGCCAGCATCGGCAGTACCCTGGACACGACGTTGATCTCGGACGACACGAACCTTTTCGATCTGGGCGTCGACTCGATGAACATGACCGAACTGCTGCTGCAGCTCGAACAGCGTTTCGGCTTCACGCTGGCCCCCGAGGACCTCTCGTCCGACCTCTTCGTGCGCTTCGGCAATCTGGTCTCGTTCGTGCAATCCCATGCGCAGCGCAACTGATCCGGCGCGCGCAGCGATGCGCATCAGCACCACGTCGCGATACATCCCGAGCGGGCGCGTACCGCCGCAGGCGCAACTGCGCGGTGCGGCCGGGGCCTCCACGTCCTCCCGCGACGTCGTCATGCAGTCAATCTATTCCGACGTGCTGAGGTGGCGGATTGCAGCCTGTCCGCCAGATGACGTAGATGAAACCTTTCGGCCGCCCTCCCCGCAGCAGGTAGCGATCGAACGCAACATCACGCTGACGGACATGGCTTTGCTGGCCGCCCGGCAGGCAGTCCGGCGATCGTCGTCCGAGGCAAGGCAGACCGTGGACCAGATCGTCGTGTGCGCGACCAGTCTCGAGCACGACCTCGCCATGTCATGTGCGGGGCGGCTGCACAGCGAGTTCAGGTCGACCCGACCGCCGCTCGCCGTCGGGCAGCTTCAGGGTGTCGCGTCATTCCTGGGACTTCGGATTGCCCGCGGCATGATGGCCGAAGACGGGGACCTCGAGTCGGTCCTTGTCGTGGGCGCCGAACGATGGCTTTCCCCCTTTTCCCGTCTGGCCGGTGCCGTCGCTGCGCTGGGCGACGGCGCCGCGGCCGCCGTTGTCCAGCGCGGCCCAGCCGGGGGCTGGTCAGTGCGCAGCGTGACCGTACGAACGCCGCCCCTTCGCCGCAGCGTCGAAGCCTGGATCGATGACGAGGCCCTGTCCAGCGTCATTGACGAAGCCTGCAGCACCGCCGGACTAACCGCGCGTAGAGTCCAGTGGATCGTTCCGCCCTGCATCGCGCCCGCGCTCGTCCGCACGATCGGTGCACGCGCTGGCTTGCCGGCCGACCGGACATGGAGTGCCGGGCCCAACGACATCGGTTATCTGTGCGCTGCGGATCCGCTCGCGCAGTTCGACGCGTTTCTCAGCGTAGTCACGCCCGCCGTCGGAGATCACGTACTGCTGTGGTCCACTGGCCTGCAGGGACAGGCTGCCTGCGCTGTTCTCGAATATCAGGCGGGTTGAACCATGTTCGCGTCCGCCAGCACACTGTCCCTGTCTGCCGTCGCCTTCCGGCTGCCGAAGCAGACCGTCGACGCTAATACCTGGGCGCGTCGGTGCGGGCTCCCCGGGCAGCGGGCCGAAGCACTGATGCGCAATGGTGTGCACCAGTTCCATGACGCGGCAGCTGGATCGCCGGTAAGCCTTGCATGCGATGCCGTATCGGCGCTGCTCGCACAGACTGGCGCCGCGCCCCCGGACATCGACGCTCTGGTCTATACGCACACGATCCAGAGCAGTGTGCTCGCCCCGCCGGCCGGCACTGCAGCGTTCATCCAGTCGCACATGGGCCTGAGACGCGCACTTGCGTTCTCGGTCATGCAGCAGAACTGCGTCTCGCCGATGGCCGCAGTCCGCATACTTCAGGCGCTGTCGGTGGAAGGCCAGCCGCTTCGGCGCGCCATCGTGGTGTGCGCAGACGTCATCGGTTCCGGATGCGACCATCTGCGTGCGATCGAGGATCTCGCGCTCCACGGCGACGGTGCGTGTGCCTTTCTACTGGAGCGGGATTGCGATCGCAACCGGATTACCGGCCTGCACCTGTATACCGACCACCGTTATTTTCGCGGCACGGATGACGAACTGCAGCCCGTTCCCGATGACCGCTACTACTGGTCCGCATTCACCACGATGCGCGCCGCCCTCGCGCAGGCCGGGATCACGGGACGTGACCTCGCGGCCGTGTTTCCTCACCACGTCAACCTTCCTGGCTGGTCCCGCCTGATGACGATGCTGGCCGTGCCCCACGAGCGGCTCGTCACGTCGAACTTCGGGAAATTCGGTCACGTCTTCGGCGCCGATCCATTCATCAATTTCGGTACGTCCCCGCACCGCGCGCCAGGCACGTCCTCGCTGCTGTTTTCGAGCGGACTCGCCGGCTGCTTCGGCGCGATGGTCATACGCCACTGACCAGGAACGTCATCGGAGTCCAGCAATGAGAAATCTCCTTGACCTCGTCCAATCACACGCACGGCGTACCCCGGATGCACAGGCGCTCGTCTGCTCAGAGACCGTCGTCACGTACAGGGAACTGGTCAACAGCGCCCACGCGTTCGGACATGCCCTGACCGCGCTCGACATCCCGCCAGGTGCGCGCGTCGCGATCTTCCTCGACAAGCGCGTTGAGGCCGTCGTTGCCATGCTGGGCGCGACTGCCGCGGGCGGCGTGTTCGTTCCGGTCAATCCGCTTCTCAAGCCGGCGCAGGTCAGCCACGTGCTGCGCGACTGCGGCGCGGCATGTCTCGTCACCTCAGGCTTGCGCGCCCATACCCTGGCTGAAGCAGGGTCCTCGCCCGTGGCAGACGTCATCATCGTGGATGAGCCCGGCGTGCCTCCCGCGAATCTGGAAGCGGCTGGCCGGATTCATCGCTGGCCCTGGACCACCGCCGTTACCCCGAATGACGTTGCAGACACAACCTTCTGCAAAGCGTGCGTCGACACGGATCTCGCCGCCCTGCTCTACACCTCCGGCTCCACAGGACTACCCAAGGGCGTGATGCTCAGCCATCGCAACCTCCTCGAAGGTGCATGGAGCGTCGCCGAGTACCTTGGCCACGGGCCGTCAGACCGCATCCTCGCAGCGCTCCCGCTGAGCTTCGACGCCGGACTGAGCCAGCTCACATCCGCCTGGGCCGCCGGCGCCACGCCCGTTCTCCTGAATTACCTGACGGCCCACGACGCGATCGCAGCGTGCGAGCGCGAGCACATCACCGCGCTCACCGGTGTGCCGCCGCTGTGGATGCAACTCGCGGGCGCGGCATGGTCCGACGCGGCGCGACGCCACCTGCGCTACTTCGCGAACACGGGCGGCCGCCTGCCACTGCCGGTGTTGCAGAAACTGCGGGCGTTGTTTCCGGGTGCGAAGCCGTTCCTGATGTATGGCCTCACCGAGGCCTTCCGCTCGACATTCCTGGACCCCGCTGAGGTCGACCGGCGACCGGACTCCATCGGCAAGGCCGTCCCGAACGCACGCGTGCTTGTCGTGCGTCCGGACGGTACGCCATGCGAGCCCGGTGAACCCGGCGAGCTGGTGCACACAGGCGCCTTTGTCACGCTCGGATACTGGAACGACACCGCACGGACCACCCAACGCTATCGCCCATCCCCCGAAGTGAAACCGGGCGGCGCGCAGCGGGACACCGCGGTCTGGTCCGGTGACCTCGTGCAGCGTGACGCAGAAGGCTTTCTCTATTTCATCGCCCGCAACGATGCCCAGATCAAGAGCTCAGGTTATCGCATCAGCCCCGAGGAAATCGAGGAAACCGTCCACGCAAGCGGTCTCGTGCACGAAGTCGCCGCGTTCGGCATACCGGACGGGGAACTCGGCGAAGCTGTCGCCCTGATGGTGGTCATGACAGGCGACACAGTGACAACCGACGGGGTACGCGACTGGTGCATCAAGCAGCTGCCGCGGTACATGGTCCCCCGAGATATCGTCCGTTGTGCGGAGATTCCACGCAACGCCAACGGCAAGTTCGACCGCGCTGCGCTGCGCACGGCATTCGCGGCCCACGCTTCAGGCTCCGGACAGACATCATGAACCATTCTCTCTCCAGCCCGGGCCAGCCGTTCGGGGGTGCCGACATCCGTCAGCTTGCCGAACGCGCCGGGCGCACACCGTTCTTCGCCTACGACCGCGCCGCGATCACGCAACGCATCCGGGAACTACGCCGCCTGATACCCGGCAACATGCAGCTCCACTATTCGATCAAGGCCAACCCGATGCCGTCCGTCGTTCATCATCTCGGCGGGGAAGTCGACGGCTTCGACGTGGCTTCGGCGCAGGAAATGGCCCTCGCGCTCGATGCGGGTGCGCCACCTGGAGACATCGGGTTCGCCGGCCCCGGCAAGTCCCACGACGACCTGCGGCGCGCCGTTGCATGCGACGTCAACATCCATATCGAATCGGAGACGCAGCTGCGCCTTGTCACCGCACTGGGATGGGAACTGGGCGTGAAACCCCGTGTCGCGATCCGGATCAATCCCGACTTTCAGGTCAGCCACAGCGGCATGCGCATGGGCGGCGGCGGCACCCCGTTCGGCGTGGACGTCGATCAGGTGCCGACGCTCCTGCGCGAACTGGCAGCACGGGAAGTCGCACTCAGCGGTTTTCACATTTTCTGGGGCTCGCAATGCCTGCATGCGCCGACAGTGATCCAGGCGCAGCGACTAAGTGCGGAACTCGTCGAGCGCCTGGCCGGCGACCTGAGCGTGGAACCCGGCTTCGTCAATCTCGGCGGCGGCTTTGGCATCCCCTATTTCCCGGGGGAAACACCGCTGGATATCGAGGCCGTCTGTGGCGCCATGCACGGCTGGCACGCGCGGCTTCACTCACTGCTTCCACACACGAAAACCATCCTGGAACTCGGACGATATCTGGTCGGCGAAGCAGGCATCTATGTGTGCCGCGTCATCGACCGCAAGGTCTCGGGCGGCAAGACGTTTGTCATCACCGACGGCGGTCTGCATCACCATCTGGCGGCCTCCGGCAACTTCGGCCAGGTTCTGCGCCGGAATTTCCCGGTCTTTCTCGGAAACCGGGCCGATGCCACGTCGTACGAGCGCTGCCACGTGGTCGGCTGCCTGTGCACGCCTCTCGACCGGCTCGCCGACGACGTGGAATTGCCCGCGTCGCGTATCGGGGATTATGTGGTGATCAGGCAATCGGGTGCCTATGGCCGCTCAGCCAGCCCGGAGCATTTCCTGGGTCACCCGGCCCCCGTCGAGATGCTCGTCTAGCCTGGACACCACGGAGAACAGCATGGTAATGACTGGATGTTCTGTCGCGGTACCTGAACGCGCAACATGGGATCTCAGTGAAGAAGTGCAGGACCTGCGTGCAGCGACCGAACGGTTCGCGCGCGACCGCCTTGAGCCGCTGCTTCGGCAGCCGCCCAATCCTTCGGCATGGCTCGAGACTGTCCGGCTGGCTGCAACGCTCGAAGTGGGACGCATGATCCTGCCGGAAGCTCGCGGCGGCATGAACATCAGCCGGCACGACCTGGCGCTCATCATGGAACAACTCGCCGCCGGCCCGCTTGAGCGGGCCGTCCAGCTCTCGCTCAGCAGCCCCGCACTGATGACACTGCGCGATTGCGAGGCGCTTGACCGTCTGCCTGATCACGACGTCAGTCACTATTTCGACGGCACGACGTCGATCGCACCGGGTATCGTCGACGTCGACGGTACCGGCGTGTGGGTGCTGCGCCAGCACCGCAGTTCGCCCTTCATGACGATTCAGGAGCGCGACGGGCACATCACTCTCGTCATCGCGACAGCAGATGCAAGCTCACCGGAGCCCGGCAACGCCACAGTCGTGTTTACGGATGGCCTGTGCCTCGAGCATTACGACCTTGCCACGTCCAAAGCGCACGTCGCCACTGTCCCTCCTGCTGCGGGTATGAGGCCGCACGATCCCGCCCGGCTGTGGTTAGTCGACGTTGCGCTCTATCTTGGCGCACTGCTCTGCGGGGCGATGCGGCAAAGCGCCCGTTTCGCGCTCTCATACAGCGCGGGTCGCCAAAGCTTCCGCAAGCCGCTTGCGGCCCATCAACTCGTCGCCTCGCGCGTCGCCGACCTGGTCACGGCGGCCCATGCCTGCCACCTCTTTCTGCGCAGCGCCGCGATGCTCGACGGCGACATGCAGGTCGTGACCGTCAGCCAGATGGCCCGTCACATCGCAACCGAGGCGCTGGATGCAAGCCGGGAACTGGTGCAGCTGTGCGGCGGGCACGGCTACGTCGAAGGACTGCCCCCTGCAGCGCGGTTCCAGACAATGCACTGGTTTGCGATGCTTCTTTCCGGCGTCGGCCAGAGCCTGACCGCAACTGCGCCAGCGCGCGCTGGGACGGAGAATCCGCGTGAGCAACTGCAACCAGGCCCGCGTTCCTGAGGGGCAAAAGGACCGGTGTGTCCTGGCCGCAGGAAGAGCGCCATCCTGCTGGCTTCGCGAGCCCGATGGTGACGACCTGCACGATATTGCCGCCTGGCTCGCGCAGCCGGACCTCAACCAGTGGTTCGATTTCGGGCTGGGCCGCCAGACACTGCCGCTCCTCGCCATCCAGTCGATGGCCCGCAGCGGCCGGCACAGGCTTCGGGTTTTCGGCGCCATGGGACACCACACGCCGAGTGGCCTTGCGGCCGTCAGCGACATCACGCATGCATTCGGAACCGGATCCTTCTGGGTCCTGCGCGACGCACGAAGACCCGCCTGCCGTGACATGACGCTGCTCGCATCGACGCGCGTGCTGCATGATGCCTTCATGACCGACCGTCTGCAGTGCATCACGGCGTGGGCGGTGGACTGTAACGTGCGCTCGCGCCGGCTCCTCGAGCGCATCGGGTTTCGCCCCGCTGGACAGCAGCGCAACTGCCACGTCATGCAGGGCTCCCGCTTTGGACGCGTACTGTACGACCTGTTGCCGGGAGACCTCGCCCTGGCCACCGGGACGCCCGCGGGTGAGCCATGAGCCGCCCGGTCATCACCGCACTGACGTCGTGTGTGCCGCCCGCCATGCCGCTGTCCCGATGGCTTGAAAAAGAATCAGCACTGCGCACTACCAGCAACCCAGGCTGGAACACCTGGATGCGTTCCTGGCATCCGGACTATGGACACTGGCTGGAGGCATCACCGCAGATTGAGGCCGGTCATCCGCCGACCTTGAGTCACGATCCAGCGATTCCGGATCGGTGCTACATGATCCCTGTCGAAACCACACTGGACCAGACAGGACTCGCCGCGCAGGTACTCAGGAACATTTGCGCCAGACGCCCCGGCAACGCCAGCCCGATCGACGTCATCATGTTCTGCCATACCACGCCCGGCGAGCATGTCCCGGCCACAACCGCCGGCAGGCTGTGCGAGGAAACCGGCGCGTCGTGCCTGGCGTTTTCGGTATCGCAACAGCAGGGAGCGTCGGTCTTCACTGCCTTGAGACTTGCCGGTGACCTGCTGCTTGCCGAGGCGGACGTCCACACCATCCTGATTGTCGCTGCCGAGAAATGGTGCCCACCGTTCACAAGATGCGCGACGGGCGGAGTGATACAGGGGGACGCCGCCGGCGCGCTGCTCATCCAAAGAGCCGCCCCTGAAAGTGGCGGGCTGAGGATACTCGATGCCGAAACGCGCCGCGTTCCCCATCGCAGCCAACCCGGTATCACAGAAAGCGACGAGTCCTGGGCATCCACACTGACAAAGCTCATCGATCTTCTGCTCGCCCGGAACGGCCTCCGCCGCAACCAGATAAACGATGTGATCGGCCATCAGGGGATGCCATCCCTCAGTGTCGCAGTGCACAGCCATCTCGATCGCCCCGCCGTGCGCGAACGGCGCGAAGAGTCTGCTCACCTTGGCGCGGCCGAGTCCATCGTCCGACTCGCACAGACACCCGATTGCCTGGCCCCCCGCCACGACCGCCGCACCCTGCTGTGGGGGTTCGGCATCGGGGGCTTCATCGGCGCCGCGTTGCTCGAGGCGCGCGGCATGCCCTTCCAGGACCGCCGGTCCACCAGGCGCTCTGCCTCATGACGCAGGATCCCGCTATCACCCATGTCGCCTATCATCTTCCCGGGCGCGTCGATGACGTCGGAAGCTGGGGCAGGCGCGCCAGACAATACGCTGCCGTGCCGGGGCTCGAACGTGCCGGAATGCATCGGTACCACCGCGCCACGGGCCAGACCGCAATCGGGCTCGCGGCCAGCGCAATCCGGCAGGTCATGCTCGCCTCGTGTGTCGCGGCGGACACCATCGACTGCCTAGTCTACGTGCACACCCTGCAGGGCAGCATCGCTCCACCGCCCATGTCGCTGCCCGGTCTGCTGTGCGATCACTTTGGTTTTACCCACGCCGAGACGTTTTCCCTCGCCCAGCAACACTGCGCCTCGGCACTGGGCGCACTGCGCGTCATCCGTGCGATGTTCGTCGCGCGGCCGCACATGCGTCGCGTCCTGCTCGTCGGCGCGGACGTCATGCCACTTGAACCAGAGCGACTCATGCGCGGCGAAGGCATCATGGGTGACGGCGCGTTTGCCGCGCTCGTGCAACGCGGCGGCGCGACCAACCGGCTGCTTGCAGTGGGGACCCACTGCAGCGGACTGGGGTGGCGCGGCACCTCAGGACTCGACAGTCCGTCCATCGCCGCGCGCCAATTTCTTGCAGCCCGCAGCCTGATCAGCACCACGCTCCGGCAGGCGCACTGCCCCCCCGAAGACCTGCAGCTCATCCTGCCACACCATCTGGACCTTCCTGCATGGTACCGGCTGCTGGACTCGCTCCGGATTCCACGGGAGCGGCTGTTCGCCAGCAATTTTGGGCGGGTCGGACACGTCACCGTCAGCGATCCATTCATCAATCTGGCCGACTGCGATGACGTCCTTGTTCCCGGTCGCCCGTTCCTCCTTTTCGCGCGGGGCGTCGGCGGGTTCTGCGCCGCAGCGGTCCTCTGCCGGTAATCGGATCAATAACCACCGGCCCACAGCTACGCTTAACGGCGTTCCGGTCGCACGGACAGCCCCTCAGCGAAGCAGCATCGCGGCCCTTTTTTCCCGTCGCAACGACCTTTACCGTCGAGGCTTGCCGACTGCCGCGCACTGAAAGTGGCACGACGTGCGAATCTATTCTACTGACTATAATATGTGTAAAGCGGTTACCGGAAACGTCAGCAGCCGGCGTCTGGTAGACCGTGCCGGAACTCCATTCTGGCAACCGGATGCCGGCCTCTGACTGGCTCCTCACTCCCGGAAATGCCTCTCGCATGAGCTGCGCACATCGTGTGCAGGGACCAGCACTTTCATGCGGTACTGATGTTCCGGACCCCGTGGGGCAGCGCCGAGGTAGTCGATATGAAAGATGCATCGCAGGACCCTCCCAATGCGGTCCTCCGCCCCACGTCACCTGCAGTTGACCGCTCGCAGGGAGCCGTCACGGCACCGATGATGCCACTCGCATATGCCGCCGATCTTCCCTCACTCGCCGACTCCTTCGGAAACGCCGCCAACGCGTTGGGCTTTCCCCATTTTGTCATCAGCCGCGTTGCACGTACCCGTTCCCCCTGCCTCCCTCGGACGGCATTGGAGGTAATCTGCGGCGATTATCCGGATGAATGGGTCCGGCACTATCAACGCCGTAACTACGCCTGTGCCGATCCCGTTCACCGCGCTGCATTCACCCAATCGGCACCCTTTCGCTGGCACGACATTATCGGCCTGAGCAAGGCCGAACATCGAATCCTCGACGAGGCGCGGCAGGCCGGTTTGCCGGGCGGCCTCAGCGTGCCGCTGCACCAGCCCGGCGGTAGCATCCTGCTCTTCAGTCTGGCGGGACCTCTCGAATCGGTCAACGATGCATTCAACGCCCGGCTCGCCTATCTCATCAGCACCCAGTTTCACTTCGAGCTGCACCGGCTCACGCGCACACGGTCAACGAAAGCCTCCCACTTCCTGACACCCCGTCAGCGGGAATGCCTCACCTGGGTCGCTCGCGGCAAAACCTCAACGGAAATCGGCATCATCCTCGGGATCTCCCGCTATACCGTCGACTATCACATCGAAGAAGCGATGAAAGCGCTCAACTTCAACAGTCGCACAGCGGCGGCCGTCAACGCGACCGTCCAGGGTCTGGTCGAACCCTGACGCCCCGCTTTCGATCATCCCGTCTGGCCTTCTCTTTCGCGTGCCGATTGCCTGTGGCAGCGGTACCCGCTGCATAGGCAATTGTGCCTCCACCCTCCGCAACTTCCGAGTTTCTGGTCCGAAATCGCACTGATAGCTTCGCCTCAACGGCTAACACGAGGAGGAGCCATGTCACACGTCATAGCCGGCAGACTCGACGATCTGCCAACCAGTTTGCGTCACCGTCTCGGAGCCTTCCGTCACAAGGTTTTTGTCCAGCGGTTGCACTGGGAGATTCCCGGCGTCTCAGCTGACGCCACGGCCGAATGGGACGAATTCGATGGAGGCGACACCATCCAGCTCGTGGCCCTGGCCACCGATGGAACGGTCTGCGGATGCGCGCGCCTGATGCCCACGACAGGGCCATGCCTCCTTCGCGATGTCTTCCCGCAACTCGTATATCCGGAATCCGTACCCTCCTCGCCTTCGATCTGGGAAATGTCCCGGTTTGCGGGAACAAGCCTGTCGAACCAGCTCGACGCGACCACATCTGGCATGTCGCTATTTCCCTATTCGATGGCGCTTGCTGCCTCCTTTGGTGTTATACGACTGGTCGGGGTACTCACGCGCTCCGTCGCCCGTCTGTACCGGCGCTATGGACTCGCCCTCGTCGATCTCGGTCATGGCGGGCCGGGAAAGCCTTCCGACATCGTTGCATGCGCAATCGATCTGACACCCGCCAGCTTCAGCTGCATCCATTGCGATGCCGGCACGTTGCTGGGCGCAATCTGCCGCCTTAGAGATTCGCCGACAGCTCAACGCTTTCGAATCGATCATCCCCGCCCTGCCGATTGGCAGTCAAACGCGCCCCGGACAATCAGCGGCACACCGATGATCCACCCGGGCGACTCGCCCCATCCGTAACCGCACAATCGTGCTGGGCTTTGGAGCAGACCCGCATCACCTGCCGCCAGCCCGCCGGCAGTGGTGACGGTTGTCAGCGTCCTTGACCCAGTCGGGCCTGATTGCAGACGCGTAGGCCTGACCGCTGCGGGACGCCTCGCCGTTCATCTGTGAGTTCAAACCCAAGCGCTGATCAATCGCATGTGCGACTGTGGTTGACTTCGGCGCTTTTGCGTCGTCGCAATCGGCCCAGAACGCATACATTGCATCGAACAGCACGGACAGCGTTTTCGTCATATACGGCAATCGGACCAGGGTGCCACGCCCAAGCTCATCAACACCGGGCGGCCTACATTGCGTCTGAGGTCCGTCGTCGGGCATCATGACCCGCAGCGTGTCCAGCTCGCGCTGAAGACGATCTTCCAGCGAAAAGTGAACCGTCGCCGTATGGGCCAGCGCCCTGCGCAACTCACAGATCTGTCGGTCCTTCAATTCAATGAGCCTGCGCAGTCGATGAACTTCGTTCTCAGCCTGCCGCAAACGCAGGTCGGGACTGACACCAGGAGCGTATGTCGCGAGGCCGCGTTCACCGCCACCCTGCCTCCACGCACTGAGTTCTTTCATCATGTTCTCTGCCTCGAGTGAGCATGCGCGTCTCGTGGCGACGAAACCGGCTTCTACCACGTTCAGGGGTCAGGAATGCCTCCTCGCGCGCTCCCGGGCGATATCGGCAATTTGACCGCAGGGGACGCAGCCGGGCCCTCCACACCTCTTTTTTCGTATTTCTCAAACGAAAGATCAACTGCGAAACAAGGCAGGATGTCGGATGCAGGTGCAACGATTAACGTTATGTCGAAAAGGTGTGAGCGGATGAGCCGGTGATGTGTTTGTATTCCGGTTGCATAGATCGCATGCTGCCATAGTTTACGGGGAGGACAGCGGTCTGCGCGACGCCTCGGCCTAAACCCGCCGTCGAGCACTCTCGCCCGATGGTCGCTGGCGACGCCAGAACGCTGACGGGCCGTCGTTCGCGTGGCAGTGCGCCTCTCCGATAAAGAATCGTCAGAAAAACGCTACATAGACCAGTGCAGGCTTCCTGGTTCCTCTGCACCGGACAGGTAGCGGGCGCCTGGATACTGGCGTCTTGACGGCATCCCGTAAAAGCTCACCAGCCACCGTACAACCTGACAGCACAGCCGTGCCGCTGAAACCAGTCAGCGCCCGGACAGGCAGCCTGTTTACCTATCTCGAGCCGGTGTACAGGATCGCTCTAGCGGCGCTACTCGTCCATGAAGTCCCCAACATCAGGACCATCATCGGCTGCGCCATCGTCCTTATGTCGGTGTTCATTGTGTCGAGATCGTGATGAACTTGGCATGCGAGTCCCGTCAGCACCGCCGCGGCGAACGCACCTGTACTTGTGCTCGCCAGTGCAGTCTGAATTTCGGCCCACCAGTAGTGCCCCGGTACGGCACGCCGTCAATCCACATCCGGCCGGTGAAACACGGAGCAACCGTAGCCATTCACTCCGACCATCAGTCACACATGCAGCCAACGAATGCCAATATGCTGATGGCACTGCGTCTCGCACGCGCAAAAACGCTGCTGGAATCGGCGCCGATGTCCATGTTTTTTGCATTGCTGCAGCGGGGATTCATACGATGGGAAGGGCAACCTCGCGCGCAGGCAATCCGCTCACCCGGCACGCCTGTAAACCAGCAGGCGCTGAGCATAACGGCCCACGGCTTCGCTGCGCTCGACTGGCTCTCCAATACGGCGCAATCGACCGACCGGGCTCATCGTCAATGGGCTCCTTACGGCGATGACTGGTCCGGACGCGAACCGGCACAGTTCGCCTCGCATAGGCTGGTCAGCCATTGAAACCCGTCGGCGGCCACTATGTCGCGGCAATTTCGAAACGGTCGCGCTCTTAAGTCTCATGCAGATTGCGATGAATCCACCGGTCAATTGTCATGGCACGACATATAGCTGAACGGGCAGTCCGAATCGCTTGCTGAAGCGTGCCCAGCACAAGCCGTCAGCACACTTGGATCCAGAGCGTGTCACCGTTCCCCGACGCAGTGACCTCGTGGCGCCACTTGCAGACGTGGCCGTCGCCCATGCCAATACGCCCCCTGAAGAACCATAATTGTGGTCCCGTCCATGGACAGGCAGTGCCGGCTGACGGATTCGCTATAGTCCGGAAGTGGACCGGCTGACGCAGAAGCCGGAAGGCAGCCGCCCACCGAAGAGAAGAAGGCAGTTATTCCCGCCCCAGACGGGCGGCTTCAGCGCGGCTTGCGATCCATGCATCGACCTCGCTTTCAAGCCATGCTACCCGCCCGCCGCCGAGCTCGACCGGTCTGGGAAACTTTCCCTCAGCGAGGTAGCGATAAACCGTGCTCGCCCCGAGACCCACCCGGGCGCGCACCTCCCGAAGACGGATAAGGCGCTCTTTCGCTCCCGCGTACTCAACAGCCTGCTCAATCACGATGAAGGCCCTCCCGACGAAGTCCAGACATCACAGGACACTGCCAGACTAGCGCGTGCAGCCAGGCGCATCAAACGCACACCCAGGAAGATCGTTGCAGCGATCCCGCGCGCCGCTCATGCACCGGACGTCCCATCGTTTCCCACGAGTTCCCGTCCCGCAGCGAGAGAAAGTCCATTCTTGCTTCTTCACGCCCGTACGCGAAAAAACTTCGCTATTTGCGGATCCGTGAGCGGCATCAATCGAAGCACATCTGAACGGGGGACCGTTGACGGGCCGAGCCAGATCCCACGCTAACGGGAAACGTCTGCGAGCCAGCGTTCGCAGGTAACCGGTGAACCGGCTACGTGGCCCGTGCACAGTAAGCCGCCCAGTCGTCCATCATCTGCCTGCGGCGCCGGAACAGGTCACCACGTCGATACGCGGCCTCCACCTTGTCGTCCACCGAGTGCGCGAGCGCCATCTCCGCCATCTCGTTCGGATAGGTCGTGCACTCGGCAGCCCAGTCGCGGAAGGTCGACCGGAAACCATGTACGGTGATACCGGTTCGCTCCATCCGCCGAAGGACCGCGAGCATTGCCGTGTTCGACAGGGACTTCCCTCTTTTCATGCCGGGGAAAAGCAGCTCACCGTCGGCTTCGTCGAGCAGACGTTGCACGAGCTCAATGGCGGGTGCGGACAACGGAATCCGGTGCATGCGATCGGCCTTCATCCGTTCCGCCGGCACGGTCCACATGGCGGCATCAAGATCGAACTCGCCGCGCGTGGCCCCGAGCACTTCGCTGGTCCGGGCGGCGGTCAGAATGAGCAGTTCAAGCGCTCGTGCTGCCAGGCCCTTCTGCGCCCTGAGCAGCGTCATGAACTCGCCAGCCCCGGCATAGGGCAACGCTGGACGATGCCGGACCTTGCGCACCTTCGCGCGCGCAGGAAAGACCTTGTCGAGATGCCCTTTCCAGCGAGCCGGGTTGTCGCCTTCCCGATACCTGTGCACCGTCGCCCAGTCGAGCACGGCCTCGATCCGCCCGCGCACACGACTGGCCGTTTCCGTCTTGATCTGCCAGATCGGCTCGAGTACGCGCACGACCAGCGTTATATCGATATCCTGGGCGCATAGCGGCCCGATGACCGGCGAGGCGTAGGTGGCCAGCGTATTCTCCCACTGCGCGACGTGCTTGCTGCTCTTCCAGCCTGCCCGGTTGGCCTCGATGAACGCCTTCGCGCATTCGTCGAACGTCCTGCTGCGCCCGGCCTTTACCTTGTGCTGCATGAGCTCGGCACGCCTGACCTCGATCGGGTCCAGACCTTCCAGGATCATCTTCCGGTAGCGCGCCGCACGCTCGCGCGCTTCGGCCAGCGTCGTGACGTGAAGCGGTCCCAGCCCCATCTCCCGCAGTCTGCCCTTGCGTCTGAATCGATAGACCCATGAGCGCGTCCGCGCAACCGACACCTGAAGGTAGAGGCCCCCACCATCGCAGTAACGGCCGGGCTTGCTCAGACGTGCAACGCCGAGTGACGAAAGACGGTGAATGGCTCCCATGGCTGCCTCCTGTCAGACCATATTTATGATCTCACCCAGAGGGTACATGGCTGAGTCAATCTGGACAATAAAAAATCCCGCAATACCTTTACCGGCGGGGCTTTCCGGCTTTTTCCGGGACACTCCCGCACTATCCGGGAAAGCTCGCTGCAGGGCTGCCACCGACGGCCCTGCCAGTCGATGTTATATCTCAAGGATACCGAATTAAATGGTGCGTCAACTACGCCGGAAATTTTCATGCCGTATTGGTCAGGCCGATGAACCTCTCCGACAGCCAGGCCCGGATCAGCCAGCCACCCACCCTGTGGCAAACGCGGGTGATCGCCCTCCCCCCACCCTCACAGAGGGCGACCGGATGATCACGCGCGGCCGCCGCGGGAGTCACCCCTGATGCTATCCCGTCCACAGCCGATACGGCGGCGTCGAATCTTCCAGTTCATCCTCACCCTACCGGCTCACCCGTACAGACATGCCACTTGCCTTCATTGCTGGCCGACCGGGGATAAGACGTGAGTGCGCATGCAGTGCGCCCGTGCCGGACGCACTGCATCGCCGGGTAACAGTGGTGTCTATGCCGTCGCGCTTTCTGTCTCCGCCTGACCTTCGCACCACATTGCCCAGTCGTCCATCATCTGCCGCCGGCGCTGGAACATGTCACCACGACGGTAGGCTGCCTCCACCTTGTCATCGACCGTGTGCGCGAGCGCCATCTCCGCCATCTCGTTCGGATAGGTCGTGCACTCGGCTGCCCAGTCACGGAAGGTCGAGCGGAAGCCGTGCACTGTCAGACCGTTGCGCTTCATCCTGCGCAGGACCGTCAGCATCGCCATGTTCGACAACGGTCTCTCTTTCTTTCCACCCGGGAACAGCAGTTCGGTATCTGCTTCATCAAGCAGCCGGCGCACGAGACCTGCCGCCGCCGCTGACAGGGGCACCCTGTGGGCACGCTGCGCCTTCATCCGTTCGGCCGGCACCGTCCACATCCCGGCCTCAAGATCGAACTCGCCCCGCCTTGCCCCGATGACCTCACTGGTCCGTGCCGCCGTGAGAACCGCAAGCTCCAGTGCCCGCGCCGCAAGCCCCTCCTGGACCCTGAGCACCTTCATGAACGCGGCCACTTCCGTGTAGGGCAACGCGGCATGATGCCGGACCTTGCGTACCTTCGTGCGCGCAGGCAGTACCTTGTCGAGATGCCCCTTCCAGCGGGCCGGATTCTCGTCGTCGCGATACCGGTGTGCCTTCGCCCAGTCCAGCACCGCCTCGACGCGCCCACGCACCCGACTCGCGGTTTCAGGCTTCGCCTCCCAGATCGGCTCGAGCACACTCACGATGTGTGCCGTGTCGATGTCGCGCACCGAAAGGCTGCCGATGAACGGTGACGCGTAGGTGGCCAGGGTGCTCTCCCACTGCGCCACGTGCTTTTCGTTTTTCCAGCCCGCGCGGTTGGCCTTGATGTAGGCGGTGGTGCATTCATCGAAGGTCTTGGTGCGTGCGAGCTGCGCGGCGCGCTGCGAGCGCTCACGGCGCCGCTCCTCGATGGGATCAAGGCCGTTGCCAAGCTGCCTGCGGCAGCCCTGCGCGCGCTCGCGGGCGTCGGCCAGCGAAACGCACCGCAGCCCGCCGAGACCCATTTCGCGCAGGCGCCCCTCATGCCGGTAACGGTAGACCCAGGAGCGCGCGCCTGCGGGCGACACCTGGAGATAGAGCCCGCCGCCGTCACAGTAGTAGCCAGGCCCTGTCAGCCGGACGACACTGAGCGCGGAAAGACGGTGGATGGAGCGTGAATTTCTGGTGGCTTCTGCCTTCCTCGTACCCATACTTTTACCCATACTTTTGCAAGCGATTGACGGGTATGGGTTGGGAAGGTCCGGGACAAGAAAAAACCCCGGAAGCCGCTTGTGGCGGGCTTCCGGGGCTGATCCCGAAACGGTGCGGCATGCTCCGGGAATGACTCCTGGCGGAGACGGAGGGATTCGAACCCTCGATCCAGGTTTTGGCCCAGATGCTCCCTTAGCAGGGGAGTGCCTTCGACCTCTCGGCCACGTCTCCCAAACTTTCGGTCGCGCAGGGAGTCAGCGCGACGAAGCCAAGATAATAGCGGCCCGAACCGCGAAGGTCAATGTCTTGGGCACATTTTTTGTGCCAGATTCGTCATCGACGACGCAATTTATTCACATTGGCCGCAAAGAGTGCACCAAGGAGGGCACGAAGCGAAAACACCAAGCGAACGCACGGAACAAATGCACAAGGCGAACGGGACACTCGGGACGCTCTTGTACGCCCCGTTTTTTAAAGCAGATTACGCCTGATCCAGCTCGAACGCCTTGTGGAGCGCGCGCACGGCCAGCTCCATGTACTTCTCATCGATCAGCACCGAGATCTTGATTTCCGAGGTGGAGATCATCTGGATGTTGATGCCCTCTTCCGACAGCGTGCGGAACATCGTGCTGGCGATTCCGACGTGCGAGCGCATGCCGACGCCGACCACCGAAACCTTCGACACCTTCGGATCGCCCAGCACCTGCTCGGCCTTCACATGGTCCTTCACCTGGCCGGTGAGAATGTCCATGGCGCGCTGATAGTCGCCGCGGCCCACCGTGAACGTAAAGGCGGTCTTGCCCTCGACGCTCTGGTTCTGGATGATCATGTCGACGTCGATATTCGCATCCGCCACCGGTCCGAGAATCTGGTAGGCGATGCCGGGCTTGTCGGGTACACCCATCACGGCGATACGTGCTTCGTCGCGCTGAAACGCGATGCCCGAGATGACTGCTTTTTCCATGGTCTCGTCTTCTTCAAAAGTAATCAGGGTGCCCGAGGTCATTTCAGCTTCGAGCGGGATCAGCGGATCGGTCAGGCTCGACAACACACGCGTCTTCACCTGATATTTGCCGGCGAACTCTACCGAGCGGATCTGCAACACCTTCGAACCCAGGCTTGCCATCTCCAGCATTTCTTCGAACGTCACGCAATCGAGCCGGCGCGCTTCTTCGACCACACGCGGGTCCGTGGTATAGACACCGTCCACGTCCGTATAGATCAGGCACTCGTCCGCCTTCAGCGCCGCTGCCACGGCGACCGCCGAGGTGTCCGAACCGCCACGGCCGAGCGTGGTGATATGGCCTTCCGGGTCGATCCCCTGGAAGCCGGTAATCACCACCACCTTGCCGGCAGCCAGATCGTTGAGCACGCGCTCGCCGTCGATTTCGTTAATGCGTGCCTTGGTGAATGCGCTGTCGGTTTTGATCGGCACTTGCCAACCGGCGTAGCTGACCGCGTCGACGCCCGCTTCCTGCAGCGCGATGGCGAGCAGGCCCGAGCTGACCTGCTCGCCGGTGGCGGCAATCATGTCGAGTTCGCGTGGGCTCGGCTGGGTCGAAATGTCTTTTGCGAGACCGAGCAAGCGATTCGTTTCGCCGGACATCGCCGAGGGCACGACGACCATCTTGTGGCCAGCCTTGTGCCATTTCGCGACGCGCTTCGCGACGTTCTTGATGCGCTCGACCGAGCCCATCGAAGTGCCGCCGTATTTATGTACGATGAGTGCCATTGTCGTTCTGAACTGGAGAAGTAACCGCGCTGCCGCGCTGGAGACGACCGCACCAAGGCACAAGAGCTCAACGTTTCAGGAACGACGGCGAAGTGTGAAGGGTGGCGGCGTAGATGCAGCGCACGTGCAGCACGCGCGGATTTGCCCGCGAGGAATCGCCAAAGGCCGCTGGCTGGCGGCTCCCCGGTGGCCCCCCGGTGGCTTGTGGTCGCCGGGAAACACAGAAAACGGCCGGAAAACAGCAAGAGCGCATCGAAATGATGGCAATAGCGGCTTCGGGCAAACAAGTTAACGTACCCGATCAGGCGCAAAAAAACAAGCCGAATTCCCGGCATCAGCCGTTGCAAAGGCTTGTGCGCAAAGGAGTTGCGCCTTTTTTCGCAGCGCCGTCTGCCGTCGCGCGCCGGCAGGTGGCGGCTAATCCAGGGGTGCCCGACCGGTCGGTCAGGCGAGCAGCAGATCCTCGCGCCAATCGATCCGCACATAGCCCTCACCGGCCTTTGCAGCGCCGGCGCCGGCTTCAGCCTTCCCGGGCCACGCTGCCCGGTTCACGCCGAGTAACGGCACGAACAACAGCGTGTCGCCGGCGAACAGCAGCGGCACGTCGCGTTTCCATGCCGGTACGCCCTGCTCCTGGAACAGGTTTTTGAGTGTCCGGCTCGCGCCCTGTGCGCTCGTGCGCATGCGCTCACCGCCGCTACGCGAGCGGGCCGCGAGCGGCGCTGCCTTAAGGAGCGCGGCCGGCACAGCGGCCGGGTCGTCCGCCGAG